>Ga0214543_1002309_pt1 | contig 37422 bp, 28 predicted proteins | sample CNSS2metaG_FD_160094 | JGI IMG/M metagenome (GOLD analysis project Ga0214543, IMG submission 160094) | Root nodule microbial communities from cowpea collected in UCLA plant growth center, Los Angeles, California, USA - CNSS2 | ecosystem: Host-associated > Plants > Roots > Nodule | place: USA...
ATATGTATCAAAAACACAAGGGCTGTAGCTCAGTTAGGTAGAGCACCTCGTTTACACGAGCGCCAATGCTTTTTTTCAGAGGAGTTCATCTTGTAATTAAAAAAGTTTATCTTATAGTAAGAAATCATGGTTTTTGTGACTTGTAAGCAAATTCTTAGTACGTAGGATATCATTGGATACCAAACAAAAAATTGATTAGTATATTTTAAAAAATTTAACAAAAAGTAATATGTAGTTCTCACTCATTTGTTTATTGTTCCCTACTTAGATTGAGGTATGATTTGACATGTTTTTTTCTTCAAGCTAGCCACCTAATGCAAACAATAAGGGTAGATTTTTGTAATTTATAACAGCTACATTCTATAGGATGATAAAAAAAAATTGATTAGTAAATTTAGGTTAAATTACTCTTTTGGTCCCTCTATTTGTCAAGAAATTTCGTTTAGTCCTCAAGTTTTTCGTTGTCTCAAATTGATCCTCATTTTCTTAAAAATGATTCAACTGGGTCATCACGTTAGTTTGACCAAACGGTGTCAAAGTCAATGGCACGTGTCAATCTCTGATTTTTTTTGATTTTTTTTTGAATTTTTTTAGTTGTTTACACGTGTCACTTCATAGTTGTGCCACGTGTCAAAATGACTCAATTTGATCCTTATATATTTTTTAGTTTCAATTTAGTCCCAATTTTTATAAAAATGAAGTAATATTGTACTTCTTTAAATTGACACTAAATATACTTTTCTATAAATCTTATGGTGATATTCTTACTAAAATTAACGCTTTTATTAAATATTTCTATAAACATTTTAAATTAACTTTAAATTCTATACAAAACATTAAACTTTGGTTTTGTTTTGAACTTTAAATTTAGTTCCTAAACTTATGTATGACAAGTTATTTGATTTTTCATTTTCACTAAGTTTGTATAATATGATACACTTGATGCCTTTATATATGATAACAAAATTGTTAATTTTTGAAATAAAGTTTGGGGTTTAACTTTGTTTAATAATAAAACTACAAAAAAAAAACTTGTTTAAAAATATTTCTACAAATATTTAATAAAAAATGTCAATTTTATTAAGAATATCATCATAAGTTGTATACAAATATTAAATTGAGTGTCAATATAAGAAAAGACATTATTGCTTCACTTTTGTAGAAATTGAGACTAAATTGAAATTAAAAACAAATATAAGGACAAAATTAAGTCATTTTGACACGTGGCACAACTGTACATGACACGTGTAAACAACAAAAAATTCAGAAAAACCCGAAATTGACACGTGACGTTGACTTTAATACCGTCTGGTCAAAATTAACGACGAAGACCAAATTGAGTCATTTTTTAAAAAAATGAGGATCGAATTGAGACAACTAAAAACTTGAGAACCATACTAAAATAAATTGCTTGACAAATAAAAGGACCAAAAGAGTAATTTAACCTAATTTAAATACTGTGCATTCTAAAATACCAATTTCTATCGCTCCAATTAAAAGAATAATCAAATTTTCATTTTGGTTGGATGGTCTTTCATGAGATTGGATAAGTTTATGGACACTCCTACATAATATAGTTACGAATAATGATATTTTAATTCACTTTTTTTGACCCATTTTTAATTCACCACTCTTATCACCTTTAGATCATTTATTTTAATTTTTTGTAGTGATGGAATGTAATGTGATGATATAAAGATAATGAAAATGATGAGTTAAAAATGAATCCAAAACAGTGAGTTAAAATATCATTATCCATCAATTACATTCTATCACTAGTATTCATTCAAACTCACATGCATTTGAAACTTTACCACTTACTCAAAGGAGAAAAGATTAACAGTCTATTTTTCCAGAACATTTATTGGGAGTTTATTTTCTTTCTTTTATTTTTAATTTTTATAACATGCGGAGAGATTTTCCCCCAGTAATTTAATAAAGAACATAACCTTTTAATATCACTATCCATATTTTTATCAGTTAAAGAACATCTATAAATATTGGAAATCGTTACTCTTTAACGGTCGTTTTCTAATGAAATTGTGAAATCCCCCAAATTCAAGAGGGGATTGGGATTTTGTAAGAGGGATAAACCGACACAACAAATATTATTTCCTCGTTCCCGTGTAGTTTGAAGGGTATGAAAAACAACTGTTTGGAATCAGGGTCTTGAAATCACTAAACTGACCTTGTCTCCAGAATTAGGGCTCACGTCTATAGTGAAATTTAGGGTTTTTGTAAATCCCGAAAATGTCGACGGGCAAACCCAGAGACGGTGATTTTCAGATTGTCGCAGCGCCAGGAAATTCGAAGCCGCCCCTCCCGCCAACAGCAGCATCGAGTGCGATAGTAGAGTATACTCCTGTCGTTTTCAAAGAGGAAGAAGAGGACCTAGAAGTCAAGCTCCGACGGATTATCGACAATGTTCCCGTTCGTGTTAGCAACACTTCTGGTAGTTCCGCCGGTTCAGGATCCGGCGACTTCCACCAGGTACAAGTGCTTGTCCTTTATCTTAAATAAAAGTTATCTTTTGTGCTTGAGGTCGCTCCAGACATAAAAATTGCTCCCTTTTGATAATGGAATTATATTATTTTTACTTTTTTTTTTTAATTGAGGATATAGCTTCCCCTGCTTAAATTATCGTTCGTTTGTTTGTTTTTATTCAAACGAGATAGCAAAAACAATTTGAAGTGATAACCCTATTGAATGTTGTTTGGCTTTTTGATCACTAAAGTGATGATACCCATAGGTTGTTGAAATATGATAACACGTTGTTGGAAATACTCTGTATTTAGTGAAACTGTTGAAGTTCTACGAGATAATGGTGCACGCGAGGTGTTTTTGTTGGTTAAAAAGTGCCGGGTTGAGATGGCAGGGTTTAAATTATTTGAAATAAAGCTGGCCTTATGACTAAGGATTCTCAAAGAAAGCTTTGCTTTTGAGTTTTTAACGATATGCTAATCTCCTATTTGGGGATTCAACCTAGAAAACTTATTTACTTGTATTATAGAGTAAAATACTGGTTCATGTAGAAGTTGGATGTGAACTGGTAGGAAAAAACATCATACTTCAATGTTGTGAGGTTTATTTACTCATGGATGAGTTCTGGATTTACCCATTATATAGAATCACAATCTCTCAAATGACAACCCCTATATAAGAAATATAAACCCATCTGAAAGGTATACAACTTTGCTCATTTTATTTTTTAAAATGCTGTCTTGTTATTGAATTTCATTAACACAGTTGTCGAACTCTCTAGAGTTAACCCGTAGACTCATATGAGTTTATGGTTCCAGTAAGAAATAATAGTGAACTTGTCGTTCAACCTTTTCACGATAAACACAAGCAAACATATTAAACTGGTCTAAAATTGCGTAAAATTGAGTTGGGAAACAAGTTCAGCAATTTGAAATAAAATGTAACTTTTGTCCCTTGGTGACGGTGTTTTACTAGAGTAAAAATTATTTGAAGGAATTAACTCCTTTTTGAAATGTTCTCACTTTAGAAACTTTTGTTTTTGTGAAACTATATGATTTGTTTCATTTATATAGTTTGATCATATCTAGCTGGTACTAATGTACTGCACATTTTACTGTTGGGGTTTGCTACATTGTTTATGGAGTTGAAATGTTTGCTGTGTTAAGAATATTATGTTATGCACATATGTTGGTAATGGATATTTCAATATATATTTCTATATTAAGTATTTTCTTGCAAGCTTACATAAGCTGCACAAGTTTAAGTCAACTTGACAACCTTGTCCGTTAATATTAAGGTATTCTTTCTTGCACTTGATGTGTCTTGCCTTGAGTTATGTTCTTAAGGCTTCTATGTGTGCAACATCTTTATAATTTGAGTAATATTTAATAATCTAGTCCTGCACTCTGAAGTGCTTAGCCACACACTTGGATTTATCTGAGTAGTGATGGCCTCGTTTAGATCAGCTTTTGCATGTGAGTGAGCTTTTCTATGATGAAAGTCAAGTTCTGTTGAGTTCACAATGGGAAGCTTTTAAAAGGTTGTGGTTCGTAAACTGGTTTCAAGCTATGTGAGGAGTTTGATTTATTTTATTAAGAAGTGAGGAGTTAAACTGGCATTGTATCTGGGTTTTTTTCTGTTTGTGTCGATTATGGGTAAGGTGATGGATATGTTGATCTGATTGTTATTCTTATGTGCTTGCAATTTTGTTTCCGACAGTATCGGCAGATGAGACGCAAGGAGCAAGATCGTCTTGCTAGAATGGAAGTCGATTACCAGAAAAGAAAAGAGGTGGCAGAATTTAATTTGAGAAGGGAGGAAAGATTGAAAGCAGCCGAGGAAAGGACAGCAAAGAAGCGAGCAAAGCGTCAAAAGAAGAAGCAAAGGAAAAAGGAGAAAAAGATAAAATTAAATGCCGAAGGAGAACAACAGAGAGAGAAACAAGAAGAGTCCTCAAGTGATGGAGACACGGACAACAATGAGAAGCCAGCACCGTAAAACAAGCTTTGGTGGTAGGTGGTAATATCTGGCTTAGGTAAAACACAGGCATGACTCTGGGTTTTCATTATTTGTATCCCAAATGTGATTTCTGTGGTTCTTTGTTCGAGAGGGATTTAAGCAAGAAAATTGATGCAGTTAGAGAACAATTCTTACAAGCTTTCCTACTAAAAAGAATCCATCTACTCATTGAATTTAATGCTGTGTAAATGGTAACACGAAATGTTGCGCAAATCAACTTAAATCCGATGAAGTCATTCTTCTAGTATTTTCTTAAAATTTCGTTATGCTATAAGGAGAAAAAATTTATAAGAAAATCTTTTAAATTTTTGTATTAACAAAAAATAGTTGTAGAATATAACTTATTCTAAAATAGTGTTTCTGAATTATATATTTTAATCACATCATTTAAAAGTAATCTTGAACTTGATTTTTTGTAACGATTTTCCTTCATAATGGTATAAATAAGTTTTAGAGAATAATTTCTGAACTTACCTTCCAAATTTTGGTAGACGAATATTTCAGATCCTATGCTTCTAGAAACAATTAATGGTATCTGAATTTACATACTGAAATATATCATCCACCTCTTTTGATCTTATTTTTTATCATCATTTTACAACAAAAATTAAAGTGCTTGTTTTGTAAATTCATGCACTAAAGAAAAAAAATATATGGCCTTCACAATTTCATATACTCTATGTTGTAATGTGGACATCACAATTATCACGAAAATAAAGAGTTTTATTGTGTAAGCGAACATAAATTAAATTCTACCTTAAACGGTAATGGATATAACTGTAGTTTATTTATTCTCTAAAATGCATTTTTTTTTACCGTCAGAAAATGACATATGTAAATTCTATATTTTTCTGCGAGTAAGTAAAAGTATTTATCTGTGATACTGCTACAATGGTATTTATTCCATTTGATGGGCCAGAAGGGCCAGGCCCAGCCCAGTATCGAGGGACATCAGAACGAAGAACGAATGACGTTTTTGCGTTTTCATCTTTCATGTGGAGTAGATGAGCAAAAACGAAAGAAAGAGGCAGCGTAACCGTAATCGCACTGTTACTAGTATCTATAGTTTGTTACTGACACCGCACAACTTCCCCAATCACCATGGGAGATTCTCAACGGATTTCCATTCACCGCCTTCTCGGCCAAGGCTTAGGTTCTCTCCCTTTCTGATTTCGTTCAATCTCCTCGATCCTTTACACGCAGTTACAATTGATGGTGCAATCTGATAGTAGAAAATATCGGAGTTGATTTTTTTTTTCATTCTATTTGATTATGTGTGTTAGTTGCCGATGTGGTGTTGTGGAAGAATTGGCGTGGAGCGGCGGCGCTACTCGTATCGTCTTCGACGTTGTGGTACCTGTTCGAGCGAGCCGGGTACAATTTCTTGTCTTTCGTCGCCAATGTCTTCTTGCTTCTCGTCCTCATTCTCTTTTTCTGGGCGAAAGCTGCTAGCATTCTCAATAGGTAGGTACTTTTTTACTTTCTCCAAATCATGTTGTGTTTCCTAGATTAAGGTCTCTTCTAGATTCGTGTACTTGATTTCTGTTATATAAGTTTTAAACACTTCATGACTGAATAGAAAATAATTTCATTTTGAGAAAAGGAATTTATTGCATATAAATGTTTCGTTGACTGTTCTAAATATTTATGCACTTGAAAATTGAAATGACGGTGAGGAGTATGCTGAGTAACACTAAATCTGCTGTAGTGTAGTGGTGAATTTACTTTCTTTCTTTTTTCATTCGAAGTTGATTTTAGTTTTTTTAATGTCGCAGACCCCTTCCTCCTCTCCCCGATCTGGAGATCTCGGAGGACACTGTTGCCAGGGTTGCTGATGCAGTGCAAATTTGGATGAACCGGGCTTTGACAGTTGCACATGACATAGCGATTGAAAGGAATTTGCTGCTTTGCCTCCAGGTATGGTTTATAGTTTAATTTTATCCTTGTTTTATGTTGATTTCTTTGAATATACATTGGGTACAGAGTTTTTTGTTGAAACTTCTTTATGTGAACTTGCTAAATCAGGTTGTCGGTGGATTGTGGGCAATATCTTTCATTGGTAGTTTGTTCAACTTTTTGACTTTGATCTATATTTGTAAGTTCAATCTTCTGTGGATTTTCAATGTTCAGGCTATCTTTTATGAAACTCTCTTGGTTGGCATTCATTTGCTTTAATATTTTTATAACTTTCTGGACAGGTATTCTTCTTAGCTTGTCCCTTCCTGTGTTGTATGACAAGTACCAGGATCAAGTTGACGACAGATTGCGTGTTATATATGGGACTATTCAGACTCGGTATAAAAAAATTCACAGTATGTTTTTAAGCAAGATTCCAAGTCAGTCACACAAAGAAAAGAAGGCGCAGTAGTAACAGGGTAACAGCATTCTATTCCTTTACGTGTATTTGATGCAAATAGTTGCTGAAAAGCGTATCTTAGCTATGTTCGTGGGCAATTTGTCTACTGAATGATTGAATGTCTATGACTCTACTGTTAGTATCAATGTAACTTATAACAATTCTGCCTGTGGAAGAGTTTTCATACTCGTATCTATTTGTGTCTCGGTAACTCTCTTCAGCAGAAAACTTGTGGTTTAGCAGCTCTCTACTTAAGATAGCAATTTTAATAGCATCTCTCTACTTTAAGACAGAAAACTCTTTTGTGCGACATCTTTCTATTTTAAGACAAAGCTTTTCTGTTCTGGCACACCCCCAAAGTCAATAAAATACCATTTGCTATATTTTTGACACTGCTATTTGGTCTCCTGTGTTACCTTTTGGTGAGTTTCCATGTCAATTAAAGTTGTCATTGGAAAAGTTATATGTGCCTTGAAGCTGAAATAACTAGTCATTAGTGACCGCTGAAAGATGTAAAAGATCTGCAGAAAGGGTATATTTACGGGATAAAGTTGTAATGCATACAATGTGTAATTGTATTTTCTGGTAGTTATATCATATTTGTGCAAATTCCATTTGTTTATTGTAAGGAGACACTTTTTTTTGTGTAACTTTTTCAACAAAATAATTCTAGCATTTATTTATGAGCAATATAAATAATTCCTTCACTCTGCAGAAAAAACCTTTAAATTGCTCACTTGAAATTTTTGGTTAACATTTTCCGTTTCATATTCAGGGTGCAAATGGATGAGTGAAGTTTCGTTAGGAGTGTACGATGAAGTGCTTGAGGTTTGAAATTTCTTTTTGCTGGGATGCTATGGCTCTGTTGATTGGTGGTTAGATGGTATGTTTATTCTTCAGAATCAGGATTGACCAATAGATTTGACGTAGGTGCGTATTCTCTTGTGATTTTCTATGTAGCACATGGAAGAGGCTTATGTGAACTTTTATCAATGGGTATATTGCCCTAGTTCAATTTTATTTGGATAATTTTATCAGAGAGGGTAAAAAGTAGGAAGAAAGGACATGGAGAATTTGTATGCATTATGGTTTTTTTCACGAAAAGGATTTGGGTTGGGTGGGTTATATAATGTGCTGCTGAATTGGTTACTTACGACTTGGAGAGTAACGTGATAATTGGTCAGATAAGGTTATAAGATGGATGTTTCTCTCCAACTTACTCTCTTGTACTTGTGTTTTTGGTTCCCCAAATATGCTGAAATGCCTTCTTCGTGTTTCCTTACCGAGAGGGAGTAAAGTGAGATACTCAGCATAGCGTATTGATACTATAATAAGTGTACAATGAATGATCATTACTGTCAATCTATTTATAATATTTTAATGGGTCTTTCGATTAAGTGCATAATGTTATTTATGTGTCAATTCTGAGACAATGTTGTTCCCGGTAACCGATATTATCTCAGCTCCAATCAAAATAATATTTTCTTTAGTAGAAATGCAACCCTGAAAAAAATATATTGAAAAAAAGTCTTGGCGTGTTCTTGCTAATTGTGTTTTGTTCATTGAGTACATTAGAATCGGATACATCAAGTCTACGAGTCGTTTACATTTTAAATTTGATATCGTTAATTGGTCAATATCGTACTATTCCTCTTTAATTATCCCGAAAAGTAATTCAGCTCTATTAGCCGGGAGTATATTATTCAGTCACTTTGAAAATGTAGTGTTTACTTATGGCCAAAATCAAACGAGGATAAAGCTTTCCAATGGCTGGCTCAACCTAGGGAATGATATACGTAGTTAATGCACAGGCTTGGTTTTTTTTAATAGGAGTAGATTTTGGAACCTGGTTTGCTTTTGTTGGATTTCTTGATAACTTCCAAATTAAGGCTTCGGCTCGAAGAAAAAAAAAATGGATCGAAAAAGAATAAACCATTTTGGTTTTCTGCTATGTAATGCATTTAACGAGTAAAGAATAATTTTGTACAGCTTTAAAGTTGATAAAGAATTCAATCACATCTCCTTCGTAATAACTTGTGAGTATTTTTTGTAGGAACCCATTGATTTAAAAGGCCATTGTCATTCGTAGTTGCTAATTACACTCCCTGGCCTTTAGGCACAAATTAAAATCCCCTTACTTAGTGAAAATTATTACTTTCAATGTTGAATGTAATTCAATCAATTATGATTTTCACCCTGATTTGAAATTTGAAAATGTGGATTGCTTGGTATTCCTCACTCAACCCACATATAGAATTGAGTACTTATTTTTCTTTTTTTACTTAGAAGGGATTCTGTATGAGCTAATCCTGAACTACTGATGGTTCAACATCGATAGATGCTAAATGTGACGATTGAAAAACGTTAAATAACCGTTAAATTACATTTATCTAAATGTTTAATTAATAACTTTTATACTTCTACACACCTAATAATTATAAATTACCATTTGATCATTAAATATTTGTCTTTCAAATTAATACTAAAAACAAATACTTTTTTTGCAATTTAAATTTATGCAGACCATGCAAATGAGTTTGTCCCATGTCATGTTAACCCACGTGACTGTAGATTATGCGAGATGGGGAACGGATTCAAAAACTCAGCCCTTTCGGCGCTTTTTCTTACGTCTGTGGACTAGTTTTTATGGTTTATCCCGCATTGTTAAAAAAATTGTATTTTTCAATATATTAAAAATTAATTCAAAAATAATTGGAGTATAAAGGTACTTATTTCATATATATCGGCATATAATGCAAATAGATAAGTTATTATCTCACTAGATGATAAACAAACAAAAATATAAGAAGTTATATTCTACTTAAATCTAATATTAGACAAAATAAAAATATTATTTTCATTTGTAACCTGTACTAAGGATAAAATTCACATTAAGATTATTGAAAAATCAGATATAGTATTTTTAAAACAACCGCAAAACACAATCATAAATCATAATAATATACTTCACATGTTTCTGAACAAGCAGTCTAAGCATTAACTGGCTAAATAAATAATTGTAATTAGAGGAGTTATCATTATATATACAAATAAAAATACGGGAATCCACTAAACTACTCTACCATTAGACAAAATAGGGATCCTATTTTTCATTTGCAACATCCACTAATAGACCAAAAATATATATATATATATATATATATATATATATATATATATATATAAATTATATGAATGAATATTTCATATAAAATTTAATAAATATATAATATATTTTGTTTAAATAGTGTCTTCATCCTAGCGGAATCCCTGAGATAGATCAAGAATATGGTCGTCCTTTATGTTGAGCAAAACTAATTGTGTGTATAAGCGTTAAAATTTTAATTTTTGACTGGACTAAAATACTCCAACAACTTGTGCAGTCAAAGGCATATATATGTATATTCATATTGAATATCCTTGCATAATCAATTTTTTATTGTAATCCATCAATCACCAAATTATAATATATTGCGGTCCATTCACTACAATCTGCAGTAGATTGGAGCATCATGTGATCAATCCTAAGTGCTTTGTGATAATGTAGTAGATAGATTTACCCAAGATCATTTTCTAACAAGACAACAAAAACAACAGAATAGAAATGGAACAAATACTGTTATATGCCTACCATTAAGGAAAAGACGGAGAAAACTATGCATTCGCGTGTTAGTAAACACTAAGAATATCCCATATTCAACATTCCCTCCGCCCGAATATTCCATCCCCCAACCCTATTAAACCCTGCATTTCGTTTCCCTTCAACCCTTCCACTCAATCACTTACAACCATCTTTCTGATAAGTATCATCGTAAGATGAAGTTTGAGAAGATCCTCAAGAGCCTCATCGAGCAGACCTTACCCAGTTGGCGTGACAAGTTCTTGTGCTACAAAATCTTGAAGAAACAGTTGAAACTTATGTGTTCCGAACATGGCCAAATTGATGCCAACCAACTCAACCGTTTCCTTAACCTCTTGCAGCTAGAGATCGACAAGTTTAACACTTTCTTTATTGAAAAGGAAGAAGAATATGTCATCAAAGGGAAGGTGATTAACCAAATACCAACTTACATATTCATCTCTTCATCTTTTTTATTTATATTCCATACTTGTTTGGATATACTTCTCAAGCAAACACTTACTAAAACGAACGTTTCTTTACAAGTTAAAACAAAACCTTTTCCTATGAGAGACATTTTACCTTTCTGGTTTTCTTATATTATTCGTACTTATGATTAAGAGGATTGTCCTATAACGAAACCATGGTTTGTGTTGCAGGAGTTGCAAGACAGAGTTATGGAAGCCTTGGATTTAAACGTAGACTTAATGTCAGAAATAGTAGATTTTCATGGAGAGATGGTGTTGCTAGAGAACTACAGTGCACTCAACTACACAGGCATGTTATGTTCTAACTTCTAAGACCTCATGCATGAATGCAGAATTCACCAAGTGGTTTTTTAATGAATATGTATATATACTTGAAGTGTGAAACTCTTCGTACTATAAGTTAACTAATCAGAAGAACAGATTAAACTTTGATAGAAACTTATATAATGTTTGTGATGGATTGAGAATTAATGAGTTTGATGATGGATATTTAAGAGCAGGTTTGGTGAAGATAATAAAGAAGCACGATAAGAAAACTGGTGCTCTACTTCGCGTGCCTTTTATCCAAGATGTGGTGAAGCAACCCTTCTATGAAATTGACGTAATTAACAAGCTTGTGAAGGAGTGTGAGGTACTCAGCATTCTTTTCACCAACGGTTCGTGCTCATCGATGGGCCAAGATTTTATGGAAAATGGTTTTGGCTCAGTGAGTATCAATGAAAATGAAGAGACTGTAATGCAGGTTCCCGATGAACTTTCTGACCTAAAAAATATGAAGAACATGTATATCGAACTAACACTGTCAGCACTGCATACCTTGGAACAAATCAGGGGTAGAAACTCAAATGAGAACATGTTCTCATCACCTTCTCCTCATAACTAGCCTTTGCAATTTCAAGAGGGTTGAAACGAAAGATAAAATGCACTAGAGATATAGCAACCTAGTAGATAAGAATAACATGGATCTTCCCGTGTTTTTTTTATATGTGGTTGATAGAGAGAGACAAAAAGATAATGGGAATCTCAGACACATGATGTGTGTTGTTGAGTCTTAGTCTCATATGTTTCCTGATATAGCAAATTCATCGATGCTCTTTTCTGTGTGGAGATCCAACTCAATAAATTTGAATGGAGAACTTGTTTTACTTATGGTAGGTAGGTGTGGTTTGATTTTTTTTTTCTTTTCCTTTGTCTGGTTTCGATGTACAAAGTGGTTTTTCTTCAGGCTTTTGGAGGTGTTATGAACTGATAAGATATGTTCTGCTCAATCTTCAGCCCTCAAAATGAGGTGCAAGCAGTATCAATGTTTCTTGCAGATGTAAATTTTTATATGAAATTGTATGTTACTTGCATGTATGTTTAAAATTTGAATTATCTGTTAGATTCTTTTTTATTGTTTCTTTGTGTTACCTTCAAATATGAACACCAAGCAGTATCGTATGTTTACTGTTCATCGTACAGTCTTTTAGTTATTCCCATTGCTTATTAGTGATTATCTCAGTGATGTAAAAAAGGGAAGAAACCTTAATTCAAAATTTACTTCTAACGAGAGTTAAGACTCATTCCTGACCTTTTTTCGTTGTGTTTGACAAATACAAACCCTAGATGCCGGTTATAGTATCTTCTTCCCATTTTGAATCGATCGCAAGGAACATCGAAGAATAAATTTTTTAAGAACTTTCTTCAACTGCTTCAGCATCAGTAAAAAAGATGTCCAAAGTTGCTTAACATTTTTTTAATCAAACTACACTTACAATGCACTAGTGAAGCAAATTATTTTCTAACGAATCTGATAGTGATTTTTGTTTAGTTATGCGTCTAAAAAAATTAATTGGAGAACTGCCCTAATTGCTTCTGCATTTCCACCCGAACAAAAAAAAAATCTGACCAGGTTATTCTCTTAATTTGGAGTTAATTATTATTAGGGTCAGATGGGTTATCAATTACGTTGACTAAATTAAGAAAAAACAAATTTGTGTGCAATTTAAAATAATAAATCTTTTCATTCTCATAATTCTAATAAGGAGGACAAAAAGACACTAGTTTTGATCCTATGACGAAAAGAAACCGGCAGAAAGAATAAAGAAAAAAATGAACAATCACGAATTTGTGCAGAAAAACTAGCTTTCAAAAAAAATTTATACCATATCATATAGTATTAGGATCTCTTTGATTAGTTATTTTTTTAAGTATTTTTTGAGATGTTTTTCTTCTAATCGTTAGGAACTCTAAGGTTATGGTCTTTTAAAATAAATGATTTGAAGGAAAGGAAGAGATGAGATTGAAATGGTTTGAGCGTAAAATTGATGTTACTTCTTTTAAGTGATTCGAAAATAATTTTATAATAATTAGAGAATTGAGTTTATGTATGAATTTACTCATGTAAAATTTAATAGATAAAAAAGTTATATTATCAAAATGTTACTACTGTTAAAATTAATATAAAATAATATATAAATTATTTAAAATTATTTTTATAAATTTTATTGAATGATTAAAATTATAAAAAAAATAATAATACAATATATTTAATATGAAAATAAATTTAATATGCAAAAGAGGAGAAATAATTTATTTACATGAAGATTTTATTTTATTTTTAATAATAATTTTAGAAATAATAATTTTTTTTATTATCATAATAAATTTTTATTTGTGTTATTAATTTTGATTATTTTACTTTCATAATTAGAAGAAAGGAATAAATTACATACAAAGAAACTAATATATACAGATAATTTCGTAAATTAATCATCGTTCAATCACCTTTTATCATTTCAAAGGAACATGGTAATCACTTGTTATTTATTTTTGTTGTTTTATATATCATTTATATAATGAATATTTGAGTTGAATTTTACTTTTACTTGTTATTTTTGTTATCTTTTTCCAACAAATTGATCAAAGAAAGTTTTCCTAGTAATAAAAGGAACAAGGGATCCTAAAAGAAATATCAAACTAAATACCAGCCTACTTCGCGTGGTTTATAAAACTTTACTAAATGTTTTACCATTTCTTTATGGATAAAGGTATGGTTAGAACACGAAAAATTATAAACTTGATTCAAGTTCTTGCTATTCGTTATTTTTGGCATGACCATGTTTAAGGTCTTTTTCCCAAATTAAGGATCCCCCTGTTCATATTGTTTAGTGCCACTGATTTTTGGGGTTCTAATAAACTGTTATTACAAAAAAAAAAACAACATATACAGCCTCACACGGATTTTCACACTTATCTTTCATTTTCTATTAATCTAGAGTTCCTGTCTTTATCCTTTATGCTCTCTTAATCTAAAGATTCTAAAAGGTAAATCAATTTTATATAGTAACAGTTAATTTGAGTGAAACGAGGAAATAAGATAGTTCCATGCATTAGTTCTTAATTCTTAGCTGAGTATTATGTGAATCCGATGCATAATAAACCAAAACCTACTATTATGTGAATCCTGCGCATGAACCAAAACTTAAAGAGATTCTGATGCATAATAGGGAGTGATACAAGTACAATATGATGATGGGTAAAAAATAACTCTAACCGGGACAAAAACTTAGCATCATACTGTCAAACAAGCTGGCGAGTATTTTGAAAAGAAACAAAAACCCGCAGATTTCATGACAGGTCTAATATACAATTATTTCAGAGTTGCTTTTCGAAATTTCTCCTAATAGATCTTACCGTGGACAAGCTACGGAGGTAAGTGATGACTCCAAAGCTGTAAAGTGCAGACAGTCCCATCGACTCCCTCCATTGTAGTAATCTGCCCAAGGATCTTCGTTTGTTGAGCCATTATCATGTTTATTAGCAACATTTGCACGGTTCTTTTAAAACTGGAAATACACAATTTCGGGAATTGCCTAGGAAGAGGGCATTAAAATGTTGTATCAAAAAAGAGGAACGTAATTCATTACGCAAACAACCACCAGAAACGGGGGACAATTTTTGGGTGTGATTTCATCATACTAGTCTCTAGGCACATATTATGCAAACTTGGGAAATGGAGTCGCTTCTGAAGGTGGTAACGTGACTGATCTCAACAACTCCAGAGAGAAAACAAGCCCTAGGAAATGTGAAAGAATAGTGTTCGCTGATGCCTGCAAAAACAAAGAGGATAAATGTTTAACAGTGTTACTCATTTCTTGATGAGTAGCACCGAGAAGTCAAACATTGCGCTACTGCCGAAGACCATATATTGTACTCAATACAATCAAAATGTTGCTCACATTGAATTATGTTCGTATGGAAATGTTTTCGCTATGACCATTGATTACAAAATTACACAAGTATACAAGTATAATCTTGAAAACAGTAAATATTAACACATTCGCTATTACACTCTTTCCATTGCAGTCTTCACTACTCGATAAAATTCATGAGACCCACTAAAAAATGCTGAGTCTACCCCAAATTTAATCAATCTCATTCATTATTTGGTAGAACTTCATAAACTTTACCAAATTGTGAAAAAGTGTATTAGAAAGTGTGTTTTACCGGATATAAACACATCAACTTGATGGTGAAAGATATATACAAAACAACAGCCTTCCCTATTTTCAGAAATAAATTACAATATATCAAATTTGTCTTCTCTAAAATAACGGGCGCAATTAAAAGGTGAAAGTGGAGAGCAGTTAATCCGAGGGAGTAAACAATTTAACAATTAAATAGTTTGAAATGCATACATCACAACCTATATAGCTCTGCACTTATCCTCTTGAATGCACTCTCTCTTAAGGGGACTCGTCCAGTTCATCATACACTCTCAAAAACGTTACGAACACTTGAAAACTCTGGGAGGTTCTTTACGTAATAAGAGTTCAATTGTTTCTGTTTTCAATCCTACTGTAAGTTAAGCTCAACCAATCCAAACTTCAACCTCCAATAACAGGAGTCAAGACATGTCCCCAATTATTGTTTATAAACTTATTTTCAAAATGATGAAGATTGGCAATGGCAGAAGACAGAGAACCAAGCAGATAGAAGATCTTGTTCATATGACAAAAAGATGTTCATAACGGGGGCTATAATAAGATAAAGACCCGGCTTACATCTGAATGAGTGGCTTGTTAATAACTAACAACTATACAGGTCAAATGGGAAACTAGTGAGAATAACACTGATAAAAACAAGAGCTGGTCTAAAATAAAAGAATCTGGCTCCAGCACAAACCTACAAGAGAATAGACAAAAATGTAATCTGCAGCAAGGAAACTTAAGGACATACCTGCACCAAAAATACATCCAACGCGAGAACTGGGCTGTTACCAGGGGAAATTCCCTGATAATACGGGTTTGCAGAGGTAGTGAGAGCCTTAGCAACCAACAGGCCAACCGTAGCTTGCATCCCAAGAATAGCAGCGCCCATCCCCAACAGGTTCATTACTATACCATTTTTCAAGCCTTTCACTACATCAGCACGAGGGGGTGCCTGAAAACACAAGTAAAGGGAAAGCTAAGCTACCTCATCAAAATTCACCTAATAGATACAAACAATGATTTCACATTAATATAACTAAGTAAATGTAGTCCATCTTACAACAATTAGCCTCATTCAGAACCCTAAGCAAATTCAAAACGCACACAAACACACCTTGGAGGGGTCATTAGCAGTTTTCCGAAGCTTCTCCGAAAGGCGAATGTAACCAAAGGACCAAAACACAGAAATGAAGGCCGCCACAATTCCACCCGCCGTGGCATAAAATGTGGCCGGAGAAGTCACTTTTCCGGTAATGACAACGGAGAATGACAGTATGACGGCAGCCACGACAGTGCACACTAGCTGACCCCAAAACCCTAAGCTACCCAAACGCTTGAAATACCTGGCCGTCTTCTCCAATCTCTTCGCCACCTGCACCACAACAATTCCATTTTCAGGAACCCTAGAAATGCAATTGGATTTCGCAATTGAATAATTCAAAACCACTGGGCAGTACCTGCTCGAGTTTTGCCTTCTCTGATTCCTCATTCGAAGCAGTGAAAGCCTTAGAGACTTGAGAAGAAGCACTTGCGGTGAAGGGAAGCTTCCATGGTTGACGAGAGATGGAGGAACCGAAAGAAGAAGAAGAACGAGACAAATTGAGAGGGAGCGAGGGCAGGGAATTCGGCCGCAGAAGTGGTTGGGAAATACGAGGGGCGGTGGCAGCAGAGGCTGACAGTGGAACCGCCGTGAAGCTGCCGGCGCGTGTTGCCGGCAGAAGAAGCGTTTGCATTGCTGCTGGTGATGAAGAAAGAGGAGAGTCTCCGTTCGCCTTTTATGGTATTTTCCTTTTTCTGTCTTTTGCTTTTCTTTATTCGATAATAATCCCAGGCTTTCAAATTCGGAATATAACTGGGCGCAGCTTTCTGTTGGGCTTCTCTGTTGGTCCATTTCCTCTTTCCCATTGGGCCCTCCCACTGGATCACAGATCACGGTGTTGGCATAAGTTGGGCTGTTTCTTTCTGCACCCAATACTTTTTCATGTCACCACATACTTTTGGATTATGTCATTTAAAAAATAAAATTGTATTTTAGATACTACATTTCTTAATTATTAGATTGATAAATTGATGTTGAGCTATTAAAAAAATGCATCCTTATCATAAATTTGTAACAATTAATTTAGAACATTTTTTAAAAATTCTGTAATCAGAACAAAAATTTCAGAATTAAGCATGAAAGAGGTAGAGGAGAAAATACTTTAGAATTAAGCATGGAAGAAGGAAGAAGGAGAAAATCCTCAAACCTTGTTCTAACCTTTCTAATATTTCATTCATTTGAAAATTTTGCACATAAGTATTCTAAATTATTTTTCCTTTGAACTCTGTTCAATTTCTGGGTAACTCCAAGTTACTTTCTTCACCTAAGAAAATTTATCAGGAATAGGGTCTGTTATTTATTTACATTTGTTCAGCCATGGTGTAAAGTTGTCAATTTTTTAATGAAGCATCTCCAAGGATGTTTCATCCAGGAATCCAAGGATCAAAACTTTTTCTCCGGGATGGTTTAAAAAGTTATTGAAATAAGACGTTGAGTAAGGTTTTCAATACGTTTTCATTCGTTAACTAACAATTTGAAAACTAGACGTTGTATCAGTTTGTACATGAAAGAAAAAAAACTTTTTTAAGGGCTGAAATTATATAATAATTAAGGAGGCGAAGACACAGAAGAAGGAATCACAAAGTGGAATATTGTTATTTTGTTTGGTTTGATCATAAATAGGCAAACATGTGATGAGGCAATGTTGTCATTATCGAGCACCTTAATGTGGTCACATGTGTAGTGCTGAGAAAATAACAAAAAGAAAACAAATGCATGATTACCACTGAAGGAAAGAGCAAGACAGCCTCAGCTAAAAGGAAAAGCAAAAGAGGAAAGTGGATTCAAAGCTGGATACGCTCTGCCATCTTCCCTTCAAACAATTTCCAACACAGACCATTACAAAAGCAAAAACTTTACACAACTTTAAACAAAGTATGGCTTCGTTTTACAATTTTACTGCATCACCATCCCTATCTTATTTCCTTATCTTACAAGTAACCATCAAGAGGATATGCTACTTTTAACACTTCTCACGATGCATCTTTATAAAACAATTCAAATAAATAATTAAATATATTTTTTGTACTCAAAATATTATATAAATTGTGTTTCTTTTCAAATTAAATTATAAAAAATTTAATGTATGTAGTTTATAAAATTAATATAAAATTCTTCTATAACTCATAATATACGTAGTATTTTTCTGACATTTTACCCACAAGAATTATGTGATAACAAATAAATGAGATTAACAAGGATACACAAATATATAATGTGAAAACTTTAATTATGGAGAAAATATTAAGATCATTGTTCAAAGATAACCAGAAAATAATCATTATGTGTAAATTCATCCTCAATATTTTGACTCCAAATACATTCACACTTTCCAAAATAAAAATTTAACTACACCTCACAATATTCTATTACAAGAATATAAAAAAGTCAAAAACTAACTCAAAGTGTTTTTGATTTATAACAACTAAAAACATAAATCTAGAGTCGAATATATAACAATTAACATACACTCTCTTATTTATCTAGAAGAAGTGAAATTTTACAATATACATATTTTCATCATATTCAACATTTTCTTATACCAAACATAATTTTATGATAAACTACAATAAAACTTTCATATGTCATTTCTTGAGAAGAATGTTCTATGTAAATTTCATAAATTATAGAATTATAGACTAAACACAATGTGTTATAATCGTTTGAATATATAAAAAACATATTTAGTCTTAAAATAAAATACAAACTTTAATTTCTCTTATTATTTTTCCTCGTGTCTTAATCTTATAATATTATTATAATATTATTAATGTTGTATGTTTAAGACGGTTTTCTATCAAGAAAACCATCAAATATATAATTTCTTTATTTTGCATGAGTATCTCTCTATTCTCAACAATTTGGAGAAGTAAAAGTTTGAATTGTTGCTACAATATATTCGTTTATGTTTAGTGTGTGTATGAGTATACTTTAAATATAGTTACATAAGAACAAAAAATCAAACTATGTGATTCATGTCACATTGAGTAAAATTTTAGAAGAAAAATGAAAAGAAATTGTCCACTTTTATCCAAAATGATTTCACATGGACACAGTCCACAAGAAGGATCGAGGGTTTTCATAAACTAATTATGGGACCATATATTGGTTCTAGTAGGGTCTTGTTATCACAAGTTTGGAGCGGGATTTCAATTCCTTTGTCTTTGGTTGCATGAGTTTTATCAATAGCCCTGAAACAATCTTTTTGCCACACACAAAATGTTTATCACGGTTAGAAATTTCAAAAAGATTCTTATATGCAGATATTCGTAGATAAAAGTTATAACGAATAAGGAAATGAATATTATAAATAGATATTTATGAGTAATGGGTACGAATATTTTTAATACCGCATGTTAACGGGTAAGATACATATATCATAGTATTTGTATACCCGTGGATACCCGTACTCGTCATACTCTAATTAAAATGAAAAAAAATAAAAAAAAACATGATTAAAATATTAAAATATTAATTTTGAATGAGCTATTTTTTTTATCAATTAGTTTTAAAACAAATTCATTTCTTTATAAACTGTCATTCAACACTATTTAAATGGGTTATTTGGATTTTGTTTAAAATTTATGAATGTTATGTATTGTATTTTATTTAAATTTACGATTAAAATATGAAATGTTAAATATTTTTTTTTTAAATACATGCGGGTACTTGTAGATATCCGTGGATATTATAAAATTATGCGGATATCCACATAACAGATACCCGACGAATATGGATACGGGTATGGAACTAATATTTATCCAGACGAGAGAGCTACTACTTGTACCCTATCCGACCCGCCCCATTGACATCCTTAATCATGTGGTTTCAAATTTTTTTTTTCAAATAGCATACTTTTCTTATTATTTACCTAAGATTATTTTATAATCCAATTCTAACCTTATTTTGTCACATATATGAAAAATTAAGTTAAAAATAATTTTTTTAGACCAAAATTATGATGTTTTTCCAATTTTTTCAACTTTAGAAAACACTATTTAAAAGAAAATCAAATTTAAAAATACGATAATAAAAAAATTAACAGTTTACGACATTGATAATATCTAAGATTTATTTTGTAATAACTTGAATAAAACGTTAAATGTAGTGAACATTTATATTTTTCTAAAAAATATTCAGTTATTTTATTATAAAAATAAAAAATTTAAATACTGATTTAAATTAATGATTTGAATGTTTTTATAATTAGAATTATATATTAATTTAACTACGTAAAAATAAAGTAATATATACATATTTATGAAATTAAACTTTATGTAATATCTTATTTGTAATAACTAATTGATGTAAGGTGTGTATTTTTGTTAAGTGTAATAAATATTTTAAAAATTGAATAAATATATTTAATTTTGGTCTAATAGTATTTTTAAATTTTATTTTATTAAACTAAAAAAAATAAAAGAGTATTTAAATTAAAAAAAAAAATTGTTCTAACATTAAAATAAAATAATATATTTATTAAAATTTTGTTAATTTATTATAATATTATGACGCTTTTAATGGATTTATTGAGTTAATTAATAATATATAGAATGATATATTAAATTAAGTTGTGATGTCATTGTTAATAAAATAATATGTTACGATTATTTCCACACTCCAACTGACTGTGGTATATTCAGTAATTAGTTCTCCAAAAAGGGAATAAAACAAGATCATCATTAACTTTTTATCGTCATAAATTAAAATTTTATAAGAGATGAGGTTATTGTGAAAGGACAAAGGCACTTTTCATTTTACAAGTTGAAAAGAACCAATGGATAACTAACTACACAAAGTAATGTTTAATTAACGGTTTAAACAATTACTTAGTTCCTACTTGTAATTAATTATTATTCATTATAAAGATGAGTTCTGAAATTCTCCCATTATATAGCTCCGACACACTTATTTTCCTGCTACTTGAAAAATTCCTCAGATTACGAAACTATTGGTCCTCAACTCCACTTATCCTGAAAAACCTAAACATTGGTTCCAGAAATTGCTGTGTGAAACCACTCCCACATTCCTCTCAGATAAGTACACTGTTTCTTTAAGCAACCTTCTTCTGTCTGAATCATTGAAATGCGTCTTCAGAATTTAAACAATGCAATCAAAAGTAGTATTGTGTTCATACGGAATAATGGAATTAACCACTTGCAGATTGTGCTCATTTTTTTTTTTCAATTTAAAACCACTTACTCGTAATCTTGGACTGTGTTAATCTCAGATGGAGGTGAAGTCTCATGTGAAAGCCTTGTCCCTTTCCACAAATTACTGACATACTCATCAATAAAGTATGTACATAATTACATAAATTCAGACTTTACCCAGAAAAAAAAAATGTGAATCTGTGCGTTGTGTTAAAATAACTATGTAACCTCGTGACTTAGATTAAAATAAGGAAACTTGGGGGTTTGGATTTATGGCAATTGTTTATGACTTTTAAGGTTGGAATTAAGATTAAACACGACATGCTTTTCGAAGCCTTCTGTGTCCATTATTTAAGAAAACGATAGGGACAAGGGCAGTTACAAATTGCAACTTGTGAAGTCACAGAAACACCTTCCTAATTACTGTTGCTGTGAATGATCCTCAATTGTACAGTGAATTGTTTTGGCCTCGTTACAGTTTATGTCCGTGACTCTTTGTTTCAGAAAGCACAAGTGTCCAAATTGTTACTTAGGGACTTCAGTAGCGAATGAACATATTCAAATTATTTGTAATCACTAACTACCACTCATAATTTGACACCATTTCAGCATCCTTGTCCCAATCCTTCGATTGTCTTTGACCATGATAGAAACCAAACGTAGGTGGTACCGAACCCAGCGTAGACAGGCCAAAAACAAACACAAAAAAAGAAGAGCAACCCGGTCCTTAAGGTCCCGTGGCCTCAACTTATTGTCTCCTTGCATTTTGATAAGGAATTCCAGAAGAAACTATGTGTTACCATTTCAATTCAATTCAAGTCTCTGTTTTTGTTCTTATTTAAGATTTTTTGTTCAAACTGTCATCATTATTAATTTGACTAACTTTTAAGTTAAAAATACTTAAAGTAAGGAGTTATCTTGGGAGTGAAAATAGACATACCCGAAATTCCTCTGTCATGTCCATTTTGCATTGAATTGCATTGAAACACCATAACTGTTGTAATTAACTCTTGTTTGTCAGCAGTTTAATTAGAAATGAGAGACAGAACTACCTCCTGCTGTCTGTTTTTTATTTAAGTAATCAATGGAGTTCCTAAAAATTGGTCTATGTTATTCCTACAGCCTGTAAATTCCATGCCAAAACAATTAGCCATATATATTTTTTAATGTAAAAGACGGTGTAAAAAAAATGTACTAAAATCACCTTCCTAGAAATTTCATTTTTTTCACCATATCCACAGAACACTAAATTCACGGGGGTGGTGGTGGAATATGCAGATACTCTGCTACAGGTTATGGGGTCCAACTCACTCGGGTGTCTTGTAGCAACAATTAGATTCCTTTCACTTCTATTTTCCAATTATGTGTAAAGAAATTTGTTTTTTCATATATTTCTTTTGTGCGACTTGACAGAGAGAGAGAGAGCAGGCACAGCAGTCCCATATAACTCACTTTTATTATGTTTCCTTCAGTTTGGTTTAGTTCACTTCATCTTTATCAACTGCACAAAGCAGAAGAATTATCACTTTCTCTCTGCAACTCAACCCAATTCCTCCTTGTTTTTCTTTTCTCAGTAAGTACCCTCATTTAATCATTTTCTCAGTCTGCCACACTCTAAAACACAACCTAGCTACTCCCCAAACTTCTTCCACTGATCAAAAGATTTGGTGAACAAAACAAACAACTTGTAGTTGGTAACCATATCCTTTCACTGTTTGTCTCTACCCTTCTTTCCTACCTCTTTTTCTACTCCCTGAACTCGTAGTTCCCAATATGTTACATCACCCAAGGGAACCATGAGCCTTAATTCCCAGAATCTCCATTTCTTGTGGAGGCTCTCATCCTTTCTTCTTCTACTTCTTCAATCTGCTACATCTCAGTCTGTTACATCTCTTAACTCTGATGGGATTCTCTTGCTCAAATTCAAATACTCCATTCTCAGTGACCCTTTATCAGTCCTAGAGAGCTGGAACTACGATGATGCAACACCGTGTTCATGGTATGGTGTTACGTGCGACGAAATTGGAGCCCCCGGTACCCCTGATTTGTTCAGAGTAACAGGTTTGACACTTCCCAATAGCCAACTTTTGGGTTCCATTTCTGAAGACTTGGGCTTGATCCAATACCTTCGCCACATCGATCTCTCCAACAATTTCCTTAATGGCTCTCTACCCAACACTATCTTCAACTCTTCCCAGCTTCAAGTACTTTCCCTCTCAAACAATGTTATCTCCGGTCAACTACATCAGCTGGTTGGAAAACTAACAGACCTGAAAGTTCTCAATCTCTCTGACAATGCCTTTGCCGGGTTGGTCCCAGAAAACCTCACTACTCTACCAAACTTAACGGTTGTTTCTCTGAAGAGTAACTACTTTTCTGGTAGTGTCCCAACCGGGTTCAAATACGTGGAGATTCTGGATCTGTCCTCCAATTTGTTCAACGGTTCTTTGCCAGAAGACTTTGGCGGCGAAAGCTTACGCTACTTGAACCTCTCCTACAACAAGATTTCCGGAACAATTCCTCCAACATTCGCCAAACAGATTCCTGGAAACTCAACAGTGGACCTCTCGTTCAACAATCTGACAGGGGCAGTACCAGAGTCTTTGGCTTCGCTCAACCAGAAGACAGAGTTTCTATCAGGAAATGCTGATCTTTGTGGTAAGCCTCTGAAGATTCTGTGCACTGTTCCCTCTACTGAGTCCTCTGCTCCGCCCAATGTCACCACATCTTCACCAGCCATTGCTGCCATACCGAAAATTGACTCAAACCCTTCATCAAACACAACAGGAACCCCCACCAGTTCTCAGAATGTATCGCCAAGTGGCCTAAAACCTGCCACCATAGCAGCAATTGTGGTCGGAGACTTGGCTGGCATGGCCCTTTTGGCCCTCGTCATTCTCTTCGTCTACCAACAGAGAAAGAAAAGGTATTCGGATCCAAATCCAAACCCAAATTCTAAACGAGACACTAATGCTGCTTCTGGTAACAACTCAGAAAAGAAATACGAAACTGCTTCACGACAAGATGCAGATGCAAAAACAGTAACCCCTTCACTTCCCTGTTCCTGCTTAACAATCAAAGAAGAAGAAACCTCAGAGGCAACTAGCTCGGACAGCGACCGCGAGAGCAACACCGCAGTGGACATCATGGCAGCACAAAACGGGAACCTTCCGAAACAAGGCACCCTTGTAACAGTTGACGGGGAAACAAATTTGGAGCTTGAGACTCTGCTTAAGGCTTCAGCGTATATTCTGGGAAACAGCCGCGTCAGCATTGTCTACAAGGCAGTGCTAGAGGATGGGAGAGCCTTTGCCGTTAGAAGGATCGGTGAGTGTGGGATTGAGAGAAGGAAGGAGTTTGAGAACCAAGTGCGTGCCATTGCAAAGCTTCGCCATCCCAATTTGGTTAAGGTTCGCGGCTTCTGCTGGGGCCGAGATGATAAACTCCTAATATGTGACTACGTCCCCAATGGCAGCCTCGCCACCATTGATCACAGTAAGTTCACTCTCCACCTTAATCATTATGACATCAAATATCATTCATATTAATCTCTTCCTCAGATCATTAGGTGATTTGGAATGATTTTCTTGTACTTGTCCAAACTGCTAAAGTCGGAGTTTGACTTTATCAGCCAACATGTTTAATGATATCGAATTATGTTGTTTGGTTTTGTTTTGTTGTTAGTGATGAGAGTGTTATTATGGTTTAGGAAAATCAGGTTCGTCCCCTCTGAACTTGTCCTTGGAGATACGGTTGAAGATAGCAAAAGGGGTGGCACGAGCGTTGGTCTTCCTTCACGAGAAGAAGCACGTGCATGGCAATGTTAAACCCGGCAACATCCTGCTAAACTCAGAAATGGAAGCCATTATAAGCGATTTTGGGCTGGACAGGCTACTCCTGAACGATGTGACCCACAGAGGAAACGGTTCGGCCAGACAAGTGATGGCGAACCAAAGAAGCCAGCAAGAGGTGGCATTTGGTTCAAGTCCCTTCGGCGCAATGGGATCATCGTCGAGTGGTGCGGGCCACATAATGGTGTATCAAGCCCCGGAGTCACTTGAGAACATCAAACCCAGTCACAAATGGGACGTGTACTCTTTTGGAATGGTGCTGCTGGAGCTTCTAACTGGGAGGGTTTTCCTGGAGCGGGAATTGGAGCAGTGGAACGAACCGGGTTTGGTGGAGGAGGAGCAGAACCGGGTGGTGAGAATGGCTGACGCAGCAATAAAATCTGAAATAGAAGGGAGGGAGAATGTGGTATTGACATGGTTCAAGTTGGGGCTTAGCTGTGTTTCTCATACCCCACAAAGGAGACCCTCCATGAAAGAGGCTCTACAAATCTTGGACAAGATCCATGCTTCTGCTCCACTCAATTAATTCTTCTTCATAATGATGTCGCTGATGTGTTCCTTCCACACACACACACCCTGTTTTTAGATCAAGGTGTTTAATTTCTTCATCCTTTTCCGTCTTTTCTTGACTTCAATTAGCATCAACAGAGGAAAATATTAGAGACAAGTGCTTGTTTATGCAACGTGACAATGATTGTAACTTTGACTAATCACCGCTCAAACGAATCATTGTCTGATCTACCTGCATTTTTTGTCATGGGCACGGGCACGAGCATGGGCATGGGCATGGACATGGACATGCATGTGCACTAGTTTTTCTCTTTTTTGAATCATCACGCGCGGCTATAGAATAAAACAGAACTAAAAGCGAGTTATATTATATTGTGATTAAGATACTAAGACAAAAATGTTTTGCTGTCTCATTCCATCTTCGACAAAATTACTCAACTTTATATGTGTATACACATTTTAATAAATATTAAATGATATTTCAGTTACCGTATCGACAAAAGTTTAAAAATGATTTACTTTTTTATAGAGAAATTAAGTAAATTATAAATTATCTTAACAAGTCAAGTTATTGACTCACCTATACATCTAAAAAGTAATTTGTTAAAAAAATTAGGCTAAACGCATGTTAAATGGCACAGGTGGAGCACGTGCTTACTGGTTTTAATTTGTCAGTAGTTTAAGGGTAATGCATGTGATGAATGTGGTTTGGTGGTGGAGAATAAGTGGTGTAGTTCAATTTTTGTTTCAGACCATGACCAACTCTTGACTAGCGTTTTAAAATTTTAAATTTTCGTCCAATATTCCCACAACTCTTGTGGGCAATTCTTTGTTACAGAGTTCACATGTTAATTACTCAGATGATACTCATTTCGATAAAGATGAGTTAATCTGGTATCTGTTTTAAAAAAATGTCAATTACTAATGGCGTTAATAATTTTCATCTGAAAATGACATAATTGAAGTAATTTTTCAAGAGTTAGAATGCAATTCACACTTTTTTTTTAAAACGGGTACTAGATTGACACATTTCTATCAGAGTGAGTAACATACGACGAGTAATTAAATCTATAATTAAAAATTAAAAACTCTTTAATGTTTAGAGAAAATAAAATTATAGAAAAATAAAATAAAAAAGCATACCAAAGTTGTTTTGCGTATCTCCCGAAAGAGAAATGTTTGTGATCCCTACCCAATATTTTGTTAATAGTGTAACACGAGGACAACGAACTATTTTATTTGGCAATGAAATAATAAATACATAAACCCCTGTCTACTAACGACAGAACCAAACTCACTCACCATAATCTTCATACCAGTATTGTCTATATTGGTCTGGTCCCCTTTATAAATTTATTCATAAAAACCTATGTGTATGCATAAATTTGGTTTAAATTAATTTTTATCACTTTTCGAAATCAAAATTGAAATACTGTCCAACTAATTTTCTTATTTTTTATATTTTTTATTTTCAATCTGTCAGACTTTGCGTTAAGATTTTTATTTTCTAGATTGATCGGTGTATTTCACTCCTAAGGGAGCCTTGCTACAATGTGCAAGAGTTTTTAATTAAAAAATCATCACATGAACAGTGCAATTTTGATAATATTCTCCTACGCAATAATTATTTTGTATGGTTATAAGGCATTTCAACTTTTATTACATAAGCTCATTTGAAATAAATTAGTGAGTGCTTCGACTTCATATCAAACTAAAAATTAAATATCCTTAAAAAACTGAAAATTGAATTATCTAATATTTTGGTTAAGAAACATAAAGGTCAAACTACCCTACCACCAATATTGAAATCTTGAGTTAAGTAATATTAATTCTTTTAAATTTTCTTAGCTCAATTACCTATTCTATTAAATTTACCTTGTTATTCTTTTTCTCCCCTCTTTTTACATGCAAAGAGATTTCAATCAATATAAACATATCTCTCCAAGTAGATGCAAATTTATTTATTATTTTGGAAATTCTGTTATGAAAATTTCATTCCAAAAATTTTATTCTAAAAATTTTAGAAAAGTTTTTTCAGAAGAGTTTCCGGAATTTGTGTTTTGGAAGTTACTTTTGCAGAACATGAAATGGTCATTTTAAAAATTTGAGGGGTGCGCGAAGAAGAAATTGATGGGATCCTTATCTAAAACATAAATTTTACATCCTTATGAACTGTCAAAGACAGTCCAGGTCCAATTGTTTTTCGAGAAAATAAGCTGACCCACTACTTCGGTGCAATTCTATTAGCAGACTATTTTTTGCACTTTTTTTTTCATATTCAGAAAATTAGTTTCAAAATATAAAATATAAAATTAATTTTCCGATTTTTTTTTAAAAGGTGATACGAAAAAAAAAACAGCGAGCAATTTTATGTTTTATTTTTACTTTTCAAAATTATTAGATTTGTTAACGTTTAGGCCCAATATTCAGGAACTTGTGCAGGACATAAAGCCCAATACACAAACAAAAGATGGTTTCAAACTCACAATAAGGCTTCTGATAAAAAAAACATCACAATATCGCCTCGGAGAAACCAAAAAGAATGTTACCAAATGGCCAAGATTCATGATCGATGAGAAAATCTGTTTAAATTTTCTTTCTTTTTTTTTATCGACGATACTTTTGTTTTGTTTTACATTTAAAAATATTGTCGTGTATATACTTTCAATCTATTTTTTAAAAATTCTATTGAAAAATATGTTTTTAACAATACAGATCTGATATATATTATTTTTTAACTTTTGATATCGTACGACACATGTTTTTAGTTTAATAACAGACTTACAAAATCTGACTGATTGAATGCACCCGTATACAATAATTTAAAGCGTCTTGAAAAGTGTAAAAAAAGTTGTTGCATGTTTATCACGTTTCTCCAACTACTCCATGATAGTGCGGTGGTTATACCATGATGCACAATGTATTATCACACTTATAATTTGTGTACATTTATAATTAAGAGAAAGAAACAACCTCAGCGCTCCGAAAAAGTGTTCCATTCTCTCGTTGCAGTAGCAAACAGAAAGCAATGGAAACCAACACACTCACACTCCCAAAACCCAAAAGGCAAATCTTCATTCTCTCAGGCCAAAGCAACATGTCCGGTCGCGGCGGAATCGTCAGGGCCCCCGATCGCAAATACTGGGACGGCGTCGTTCCGCCGGAGTGCAGCCCCCACCCCTCCATCCTCCGCCTCGCCGCCAACCTCCAATGGGAACCGGCAAACGAGCCCCTCCACGTCGACATCGACACAGGCAAAGCCTGCGGCGTGGGCCCCGGCATGGCCTTCGTCAATGCGCTGCGGCCGCGCGTGGGTGAGGAGGTGGGACTGGTCCCCTGCGCCGTGGGCGGCACCGCCTTAAAGGAGTGGGCGCGTGGGGAGGAACTGTACGAGAATATGGTGAAGAGAGCGAAGGAAAGCGTGAAAGGGCACGAGAATTGCGAGATCAAAGCGTTGTTGTGGTTCCAAGGAGAAAGCGACTCTCTGAACGACGAAGACGCTACAATTTACAAGGTTACCATGGAGACCCTCATCCACAATGTTCGACAAGACCTTAATTTGCCATCTCTTCCCATTATTCAGGTTTCCAACATCACTTTTCTTCTTCTTCTTTTTTCTATTTCCGACAAACTAACCTAAATGTATTTTCGCATAATTCAGGTTTATTTTAGGAATTATAAACAAAATTATGGATAACATATTGAATTAGGGCACAAGTAGTGTAGATGTGATGATGATATATGAGTGTACCGTGTAGGTTGCGTTAGCATCGGGATTTGAGTTCATAGAGAAAGTGAGAGAAGCACAAAAAGCTATTGATCTTCCAAATGTGATTTACGTTGACGCAGAGGGATTGCAATTGAAGGAAGATAATCTTCACTTAACCACCGAGTCTCAAGTTAAGTTGGGTGGCATGTTGGCTCAGGCTTATCTCAAACATTTTCATGTCTAACTTCATGGAAATCAAGTCCAAGTTTAACCCCTTTTCTACTTTCAGTAATCGATTATGGTTTTTTATATGTGGGAGATGATTGTGTGTGAGAGCTTGTATTTCCGAACATATATAATATTATTATCAAATAATATTATTATCAAGTTTTTAGTTATTCAATGGTTTGTAGATGAAATTACCAAAAGTATTTACTATGTCCACATATTCTGACCCACTACTTTAACGACTCTACTAATAATGCAATGATATTTTTACGAGTTCTTTCTAAATTGAGGGCGGAAGAACTTCTTACCCCTAAATTTCTACTTTGGTTTTCTACAATAAAATTGATTTTCATATTTTACAAAGATGGGCTTAGTTCTTCAAAATTAACATTCTTTTCACTAGAAGCACAACACTATTTTTTGGTAAGAACAACTTGTGCTATGAAATTATTTGTTGCGGTTACATTGTACAACATTAAATGTTTGCCATAAGTTTTTTGTTTTCTTTTTCACTTTTCAATTTTGTAAATTTGATAAAAGAAATTTACTAATTTTGATTGGGTTGAAATTATTGAGACCACATCAGATGACATCCTTTTCATGCTTGGCCAAAAGGTAAATCCAAGTAAGACACGATTCTTTTGTTTTTTTGTTTTCCTCAAGTTCAGTTTTTCTGTGTGTGCTAACAGACTCTTTGGCAGGGGAATGACTCTTCTTCGGTCTCTGTTTCTGAGCATTAATATTCCATGCAAATTGACTTTTAGTGATCGTTCCTTTCAAGGCTAAAATATTTATAGATAACTATATATATTTTATTAGTAAACAAATGTATAAATATTTTAATTCTATCTATTATAATACAAACAATATAGATAATCTTTTCAGTGCTTTTCAGAAGTATAGATGCTTCCAAAGTCTCTTTTCTTGTTCAATTATTCCTTGTTTCCTTTGCATAATCCAAAGTCTGATTGATCTGTCTGATTCATTTTGTTTCGGTTCATACTTCCTCTTTTCACATTGTTTTCTACCATTTTTTTGTTTCATGCAACAACTTCAAACCATAGATTCTTCTAAGTTTCTTTTTCTTCTCACTTATCCTGTTATTAATTGTATTTTCATTTATCATTGTTTACTATTTATGCCATTATTTTTGTAAGTAATATGCAAAGGATGAATCACTTAGGAGACTCTCAGACGCATACTTTTTACAATTAAAGAATGGATAAGGATACAAATATTCCTTCTGATTATGAACTCATTAGTTAAAATATTTATCCTCGTTAATTTAAAATGATATCTGAAATATTCAATAAAGAATAATTAATATTGTTTATACTTACAAATATATATCTCACAAGTCGTACATAGGTCTTATACGTTACTCTTTGAGATAAAAAAAAAATACTGTTTTCTTAAAATTAAAAAATTTTAACCGTATTTTTTAATAAATAAGATATTATTAAATTGATAAAACCTTCTGTTAAATAAATCATATAAAATTAAAACTTTTTGCAATAAATAAAGAGATAAATAAAATCAAGATAACCTTATTACAGCAACCACGGTTTGCTTTAAAAATAAAATAAAAGCACACCAACTGAATGGGTCCCACATGGTTGAGGTGATATATGAGTCGTTGGATTGTAATAGATGGATAGCTTCACGCTACAAGGAGAGCGTGGCATCGTGTTTCTGTCTTTTTCACTTTTTATGTAACCAACACCTCAGCTCCACCAACCATGCTATGCTGCTCCTCCTGTCTCTCTCATACAAGGATGTGAATTGGTTTAATATACAGCTGTACAGTGAAAAGGGTAAAAAAACTGTAATAAATGTAGGGATCAGATTGACACAATCTTATTAAATTGGAGTATGAATAATTAAACATATATTGAAACTAACCTTTTAAAGATAACTATTACACAAAACAAATTGTCTTTGACTTTTATCTCTCTATTAAGTCTTTCTTAAAAAAATACAATAGATAAAGTGGAAAATAATAAATTGTCCATTAAATAACTGACTAATAGAAGTTGTAATTTACTTAAAGTCTCATAAAAATAACCATTTTATTCTGTTTAATATTTTAAAAAGTGAGGATATAATTGGTAAAAAAAATTTAATATATTATTGAACTTTATAATATAAGAAGAAAAGGGAACTTTTTTTTATTCTTCCAAAATAAACGAGGGAGTGATTAATATTTTTGTTAATTTTTATAGTTTTTATTATATTTATGATTTAATTTTTTATATATTTATAAGTAAATCACATATAATTAAAAAGTATAATATAATAATCGATATACTGTTTGTTTACAGTGTAAAACAATTTTGGTTTAAACTTGTATATATATTTGATATCGTTGAATTTTTTACTGAGATTCGAATCAAACTATTTAATCAAGAAAAAAAAATCGAAAGACATTATATTTTTATTAGTTTTTTTTATCTCTTTTGTAGAATTGTTTGATTTTGAATTTTCTAATTGTCTGAATACAATAGGTATTTCATATTTTATTCCGTAATTTACCTTAATACAATAATGTGTAATTCATTTAATACAATACAACGTATATTATTACTAAGACCAAAATTGAATTAGAAAGTGGGAGGTGGAGGTGTATAGAAGTTGTGTATGTTTTAAACTCCAAACATTTGTACGTTGAATTCCTACTTACTATTTTACCTCCAAATTGCAGGATTGTGATTGCAAGCACTCAACAAGTGTGTGTGCGTGGTTTTACACCAAACCAAGGGGTGTGCGCATTCATTCATGTATCTTAATACTAATTACATTATTAATTACATGATAAGTACAATTTGATAATACCAATAAGAGGAGAGAGAGAAAAGAAAAAAAAAAAAAGAAAACACCATTGAAAAACAAAACATAAACCCTATCACGTTATAAAACCCTTGAGTCTCAAACAGACTCGGTACTCTTCACAGTCTTTCATTTCTTTCATTGCAATTTCTGCCTAATTTGATGGCCACCGCCACATCCACAAACCTTCGCTTCCCGTCGCCCTCGCTTTCTCTCTCTTCGAGGCTTCCTCTCTCCTCTGCCTTCTCCGTCTCGCTCCGCCCGCGCCGCGGCGCCTCCGGTCCGCTCGTTGTGCTGGTATCGGCGGGGCTCGGCGCGAAGCCCACGGTGCTCGTCGCTGAGAAGCTCGGCGACGCGGGGCTGAAGCTGCTCAAGGACTTCGCCAACGTCGACTGCTCATACAATCTCAGCACCGAGGAACTCTGCACCAAGATCTCACTCTGCGATGCCCTAATCGTGCGCAGCGGCACCAAGGTCTCGCGCGAGGTCTTCGAGTCCTCCGGCGGCAGGCTCAAGGTCGTCGGCAGAGCCGGCGTCGGAATCGATAATGTGGATCTGGCCGCCGCCACCGAGCACGGCTGCCTCGTTGTCAATGCGCCCACCGCCAACACCGTCGCCGCCGCCGAGCACGGGATCGCTCTTCTTGCCGCCATGGCCAGGAACGTCGCTCAGGCCGATGCTTCTGTCAAAGCCGGTGAGTTTTCTTTGCTTGGCGTTTCATCGAGTCGAAAATCGTTTGGATTTGAATTCTGCTATTCAACCATGCTTTATTTGAAATGCTGTATAGAGTTTAAGTATTACGTCATTTTTAAATTGTGTTTTATAGTGATGTTTTAGCGTTATTATGTTATCTTTCACGCGTTTTTCTCGTAGAGAATACATGGAACCATTAGGTTTGAATCTTGTCATTGAACTACGGTTGATTTGAAATGTTCTGTGCGGACTTTAAATTTTACGTGATCTTTTTAGAGTTAATGCTTTTTGTCCTTTTGGTATTCTCGAAGAGAATATACGGAACCAAATTTTGTATTGAATGCTTTTCGTCTTATAAAAGACGAAAAATCTTTTCCCGATGAATAAATTTGTCCGTGACCGATTAATTTTTTCTGTGATGAATTAGTGGTTTTTCTTTGAATACCGTGTTTCTTGTAATGCTTTATTATTATTATTATTCGTTGTGGATTCTGTTATTAGCTTCTCTTTAACATGTTGCCTTGTGCAATCTAGGGAAATGGCAGAGGAATAAGTATGTTGGAGTTTCCTTGGTTGGGAAGACACTTGCGGTGCTGGGATTTGGGAAAGTTGGTTCTGAAGTTGCTCGCCGAGCCAAGGGGCTTGGTATGAATGTCATTGCCCATGACCCATATGCTCCTGCAGACCGTGCTAGGGCCATTGGTGTTGAGCTAGTGGGCTTTGACGAGGCCATTTCCTCTGCGGATTTCATCTCTCTACATATGCCTCTCACAGCTGCTACATCGAAGATGCTCAATGATGAGACTTTTGCAAAGATGAAGAAAGGAGTTCGCATAGTCAATGTTGCTCGTGGAGGGGTCATTGATGAGGATGCTCTTGTTAGGGCACTAGATTCTGGGATTGTAGCTCAGGTCCGTGCAACTTCCATTTTGAAGCACTAATAGATCACTTTAATGAAATAGAGAAGTATGTAATTGGTACCCTGCATACTAAAGAGATAATGATTGTGCTATTTCTTTGTTTCAGGCGGCACTTGATGTTTTCACTGAGGAGCCTCCACCGAAAGACAGCAAGTTGATTCTGCATGAGCTCGTTACTGCAACACCGCATCTTGGTGCCAGTACTGCTGAAGCTCAGGTGAGTTACTTTTGGATATGACAAACATTTCTTTAAATCCATTGTCACTATTGTTATTAAAGCTCTTGAAAATGATTTCCAGGAAGGTGTGGCTATTGAAATAGCAGAAGCTGTTGTTGGGGCTCTGAAAGGGGAGCTCGCAGCTACCGCAGTCAATGCACCAATGGTTCCCTCTGAGGTATCAGGAAAAATATTAATACTCTTCCCTTTCTCTGTATGCATCATTTGATTTTATTTCCATTGCTACTCTCCCCGGCCTCGAGAAAGTCGTTGTAACTTGATTTATTGAAGTGTATTACTAGTTTGAGATACTGATTTTGGAAGATGGTACCTATTTTCTTTAATTATGGATAACTTTAGGTGTTATTTACTCAAATGGTCTAAACTAAATGCTTAACGTAATGTCAAAGTTTGATTTGATAAATCTGACGAGAGAAATTGGGAAATGGGAATACAGGGAATTACACCAGTAGTGTTATTGTCAAATTTGAAATTCTGGATTTTGTTTGGTGCTCCACTTTAGCAAGCACATCATAATATAATGAGTCATGAATTAAAGTTGCTTTATGCAGTACATAGTTTGACATCTATTTGTTTCTTTCTTGTCTGCAGGTGCTATCAGAATTGAAACCGTTCGTTGATCTTGCTGAGAAACTGGGTAGGTTGGCTGTCCAGCTGGTAGCAGGAGGAAGTGGTGTAAAAACAGTGAAGGTCACTTATGCCACCGCTAGGGCTCCTGATGATCTGGACACCCGTCTTCTTCGTGCCATGATAACCAAGGGTCTGATTGAGCCCATATCTAGTGTTTTTGTGAACTTGGTTAATGCTGATTTCACTGCTAAGCAAAGAGGGCTGAGGATAACCGAGGAGAGAGTTATTCTTGATGGGTCACCTGAGAATCCATTGGAATTCATTCAGGTCCAGATTGCTAATGTGGAATCCAGATTTGCAAGTGCCATATCAGATTCCGGGGAGATTAAGGTGGAGGGTCGGGTGAAAGATGGAATTCCCCATCTGACAAAGGTGGGGTCTTTTGATGTGGACGTGAGTTTGGAAGGTAGCATTATACTGTGTAGGCAGGTGGATCAACCAGGCATGATCGGAAAGGTTGGAAGCGTTTTAGGTGAGGAGAACGTGAACGTCAGCTTCATGAGTGTAGGAAGGATTGCTCCACGCAAGCAAGCTGTAATGGCAATTGGAGTGGACGAACAACCTAGCAAGGAATCTTTGAAGAAGATTGGAGATATCCCCGCTGTTGAAGAGCTCGTCTTCCTCAAGTTGTAAGATTAAATGGTTGCCCCTATTATTTTTTCCTTTTTATTTTGTAATTTGGATTGGGCATGGTTGCTGAATGTGCCCGGTTTTGATGTGTTAACCATGAAACTAGTAGCCTAGATTTTAAGGGGAGAGAGAATAATTTGCAGTGCATTTCATGGTGTGGTTTAATTAGTTATTCATAGCGCCTTTTATTTGAAAAGAACGACCTGCTAAGAATATTTTAAAATTCCCGTTATTATGCGAGTAACCTAACATAGATTTCCAGCCCAGTTGTCAAAATGTCAAGTGCAAAACCATGGTTTTTCAGTAATTAAACTCAAGTCGATACATATTGCACAGCAAATTCAGCTTGAAGTATTTGTAGTTGTTTGGATTTGCGTTGGAATATTTAAAATTACTCCAACGGTTCGATACCCCTCCCAGACTTCCAATCAACTTTACATCAGTTCTTGTAGCATTTGCCTATTTCTTTGATTCAACGTGAACAAAATTCCAATAGGTGTATATTTCTTTACCACGTTTTTTGAAAATAATTAAAGCACTAGCATACTGTTGTTCCCAATATATACCAATTTAGTACGGTTCTGGTTTCAAGTAAGAATTCGATTTTCTGCGAGTCAAATTCTGACCTGCGTTACATTAATTATTTTGTGTTTTTTCAGACAGAATTCGATTTTGGAGCCGAATTCTGAAATACAAACTAACTTTTAACTTTGACTTAATTTTTTTTTAAATAATCAATAAAAAATATTATAACACCACCTTAAAATCAGTAATATTATATAATAATTTTTTTTGGATTTTTTTTACTTTTATTATAATTCATACAATTTTGTTTCCAAACTTCTATTAAAAAAATACTAAACAAATTAAAAAATATTACTTTTATATTTCCAATATATAATATATTTTTTTTCATTTTATTCTTTCATTAAAAAAAAATCTCAGTTCAGAATTCGATTCCTCGAAAATGAAAAAAATCTCAGCTCAGAATTGATTCCTCGAAAATCAAATTTTGACCGGTAAAACGTAACAAAAGTAATGTAATGCAGGTCAGAATTCCACTCCCCGAGAATCTAATTCTCACCTTAAAACCAAAACCGTATATTGGGAACAATACGCTATCTGGCTAATTATTTTGGGAATATGTGCTAGATGGGAAAAAAAATCAAACAAATGCACTGTATTCAAATATCGATTTAACACGATATTATGAATGCTGAAACACAATTCTTAACTAATTTGAATTACGTGAGTTTAAACACTCCGCTTGTAGCTTCTGCATATTTCATTTGATTGAGAGGAAAATAATTACTTGTGTTTTTAATGTACAAGCAAACAGTTTTTAGGTTAAAATAATTGGTAATGTACTTTTTGTGTCAATCTTTACCTGCTTCCTTTTATGTCGAGTTGTTTACTTGTAGCTTTATATCCGTCTTACTCTCATTTTCTTCCTTTCTATGAGTTTTTTTTTTTTTTTTTTTTTTTTTTTTTTTTTTTTTT
>Ga0214543_1002317_pt1 | contig 37373 bp, 29 predicted proteins | sample CNSS2metaG_FD_160094 | JGI IMG/M metagenome (GOLD analysis project Ga0214543, IMG submission 160094) | Root nodule microbial communities from cowpea collected in UCLA plant growth center, Los Angeles, California, USA - CNSS2 | ecosystem: Host-associated > Plants > Roots > Nodule | place: USA...
AAAAAAAAAAAAAAAAAAAAAAATTAAAAAAAAAAAAAAAACTCAACCAAATTGGAAACAACCTTAGGGGTTTTACTCCTTACAAATGAAACAAACAAAATTAAAAATAAAACACAAGACAAATCGACATTGAAAAATTGTAGTTTTTTTTATATGACAGAAAAATAACATAGAAGAGGAAATTCAAACCAGAACCTTGCTCTGATACCAGATGATACGATCCTATCTAGGAAAGAGTATGATCGTTTCTGAATTTGAATCCTCAAGAGGCACGACACGAATAAATCAGAGAAGAACGCATAATAAGACAGAGATGGGGGACGCCACAATCTAGCAGATTAACAAGTCAAGTGAAGATTCGCCACAAAGATGTTAATCTTTGATAAGAACCGGAGGCCTAAGCCAAGAACAAAGAGAATCCTCTCTTTAATGAAATCAAATTCAATATATGACTAAAAGTCCTTACATTGTTTTTGGTACCTCTATATATAGGCACATAAGTTTAAGAAAACCTGAGAACCCTACAAGATGGCCCAAGCCCAAAACACCAAAACATAAACTAATTTATAAAAGAAAGCCCAAAGCCCAAAAACATAGAACATAACTAATTTCTAATAGGAAACCCAAAGTCTAAAAACATAAACTAATTTTCCTAAAAACTATCTTCAAATGTGCTTCAAGCCATGATCTTCATATTCTTTGAATTTCAGATTGCTTGTAGCATTAGGAGCCTTGAATAGTTTTGATCTTTCAATCTCTTGTTCCTTACCCTTGTCATAGGTCCTTTAAATTGTAAAGATTCATCTTCAAGTTCTTCTTGTATGGAATCTTGGGATAGTCCTCTATTACTAACTCTCATCCTTGGAGAGCAAGTTTGAGAAGCTTCTAGGCTTTTCTATAGTAGACACACTACTCTCGGCCCATTTAACCCAATTTCCCTTTTTGGTCCAAAATTACTTCTAAAGCCCAATTTTCTCTAAGGCCCAATACATGGCACAAAGAAAACCCTATTCTACTAGGCCCAAAATAAAATCCTAATCTAGTATTTACAAGCAAAGAGTCCTAGGCTAGGTCTTCACATCTTCCTTGGCTCATATGAAGTTCATTTTGGGCCTTGCATGCGCATTTAAGGCTCATTCCTCTTGTATTCTCCTAGCCATGGCTCTTGTTGTAGGTCCCTTGGCTCGAGGCATCTCATCAAGTACTCTCAACCATTTGATGTCATAAAGTCTCCCACTACCAGCATTTATTAATTAATTAATTAAATTTCGCGGGTCTTACACGTGACACCTCCATGTTGCAAGTGATCTGAAATTTGTGGATCTTAGATCTAGATCTAGGCACACATTTTTCAACTTGCATGGCAACATTTGAATCACATTTCACATAGCATTTAGCTTGCATTTGGAGCTTGCCTTCTACTATAAATGAAGAGGCATTTTTCAAGGCAATTTTTACTAATTTAACACTAAAGTGGTTTCCACACATATTTTTAATACAACATTGAGGTTTTCAAGGTAATTGTCAAATGATGAACCAAAAACAAAGAAATCAACCATGAATACCTCTATGCTTTTTTCAATTAAATCTGAAAAGATGGAAAGCATACACCTTCAAAAAGTTGTTGGAGCATTGCATAGGCCAAATGGTATTTTTCTGTAAGCAAAGATTCCAAATGGACAATTAAATTATGTCTTCTCTTGGTCCAATGGATATCCTATTATTTCATTATAGCATGAGTATCCATCAAAAAAACAATAGTATGCTTGTCCAATAAGTCTCTCTAACATTTGATTTGCAAATGGAAGTAGGAAGTGATCATTTCTGATGACTTGATTCAATTTCCTGTAATCAATGCATATTCTCCATCCTATCACTGTTCTTGTGGGAATGAGTTCATTATTCTCATTTTGAATCATTGTCATTCCACCCTTTTTAGACACCACTTGAACGGGACTAACCCAAGCACTATCTGATATTGGATATATCATTCGAACCTCAAGCAGTTTTGTGACTTTTTTTCTCACCACCTCCTTCATAGTGGGGTTGAGATGCCTTTGAGGTTGAGTCACAGGTTTGTACTCATCCTCCATCAAAATTTTGTGTATACAATAAGATGGACCAATACCTTTTAAATCAGATAAAAAGTCCAGCTTATTGCATCTTTGTTGGCCTTCAATACCTTCATTGGCCTTGTTTCTTCTTCACTTCTGAGGGTGCTACAGAGAATTACAAATTGGCTACCATTTTCTTCAAGAGAAACATATTTTAGATGGGTTGGTAGCTGCTTCAGCTCCAATTTGAGTTGTTGCTCTTGTTCTTTATTTCTGGAGTTGAGCTCCAAATTTAGAGTTGTGGTAGATGAAACTTCTTTGGTTGATCCAAATCTTTTAAGCACTTTTGAATTTCCTGTTAAGACTTTCTCCAGAGGGTCTATTGTTGTAACCTTTTCTTTGTTCTCCAAACATACCTCATCAAGTGCATCCATCCTAAAGTAATCCTTTTTGTCAATAGGTTCAAAATTTTAAGAAGTCAAAAATTACATAATCACATAAAGTAATGTGTTACTCTCCACTTTTTAACCTCTCAAAATTTTAAAAATCACATTTAATTTTTAACCTCTAAAAATTTTATATCAATGGTGTTAGTCTTCATCCTTACAATTTTCATTCTAATTTTAAACTGATTGTAACCCTAAACCAAAAATATTTAATAAAAATGTGAATTTTAATGAAAACATCATTATACTTTTATGTAAAAATTAAATTTGGTTTCAATTTCTAAAGGGACAAAATTGTTCCATTTTGAGAAAAAATTGTGACTAAATTGAACCAGAACAACGAATACAAGAACTAAATTGAATATAAAATATTGACTTTGATATGTCACGTTGTTAGACTGACACATAAAAATTAAAACAAAATTAAAACAAAAAACAAAATAATCACAAAATAACATGTGATTGTCATTGTTCATTACTGTTAATTATTTAAATAATATTAAAAAAATAATTAAATTAAACAAGATTAACAAGAAATTTAATTAAAAGAATAGTAAGATTAAATTGAGACAAGTGAACGAAGTAGAGAAATATAAAAAATAGTGAATAATGCATTTGTATTTGCTGATTTTGCAAAGAAGTAGGAATGAAGGAAAATATATTTGACATTCTTCGTACTTACGAAAAGAAAGGTACACATGATCAATTGATACAGGAATACATTACGAATATTTTATTACTTTTTTCATTTTAAATTAAATATTAATACAAATAATTATAATAAAAAATAAAAATAACATTATTATTAACATTAATAATTTAATTATAATTTAATAATTGATTAAAATTAATTTATAATAATAAAATAACTTGATCATTTTATAAGTATGTGTTTTTATAATTTTCTCTGAAAATAATTATATATATCGAATTATTTTCTTTTTTTTTCACATTATCTCTAATAATTCTACAATTGTATTCTCTGTCATCGTAATTTTTTTTTTATCTCTTTAAATCCAGTTCTTAATATAAACAAAGCATAGAATGAAAAAGCGATGGCCTTGAAGTAAAGAAAGCCGAAGAATGAAAAGGTTTCGAAAAATGTGTATATCATCACTTTTGTCTTTTTTGTGTATAATTAAAAACCAAAATTATAATTTTAGTAAGTGGATAGGAATATTAGAATAGAGTGAGAAGGAGTGAGTGTTAATGTTGTTGATAAAAGGCCCATGATAGAAGTGGAAAAGGAATGTAGGTAGACGGCGTTACGCGTCGCTTTCTACAACACGACACACCAAGTCGGCGAGTGCGGCGCACCACTGTCGCTTGTTTCCACAGCAGGTTTCTGTCCGAAAATATTTCCTGCAAATTCTCCTTATACTAAGAGTATACCAAACCAACAACCTCAAAACACAAAATGGCTGTCTTGTCAATACTCCTCCTTTCTCTTCTCTTCTCTGTCTCCCACCAGCAACCTCATTTGGACTCCTCCGAACAAGAATCAGTGTACCAGATTCTTCACTCCCTCAACCCCACCATTCCCTGGCGCAACCTCTTCCCCGACGACCTCTGCCTCTCCGCCCCGCACGGCGTTGTTTGCGACTACCCCACGCAACTCAACCAAACGCCCCACATTGTCGAACTAAGCTTCGGCTACGTTTCCGATGAAACCCCCAACCCTCCTTGCTCCCCCAATGCCACCCTCCACTTTCATCTCTTCAACTCCTTCCCCTACCTCCGCAAACTCTTCTTCTATAACTGCTTCAACCACACCCCTCTTTCTCTCTCTCCCTCCTTCTCTCTCCCTTCCTCCCTCCAGGAACTTGTTTTCATCAACAACCCCTCTTTCATTTCACCCCTCGCTTCTCTCCTTCAAAACCTCACCTCTCTCCGCAGACTTATCCTCATCGGAAACGCTTTTCACGGCCACCTCCCCTCTCAGATTCCTGCCTTCCTCAACTTGGAAGAGCTTACTCTCTCAAGAAACAACCTTAGCGGTCAAATTCCTTCCACTTTCGGCCTCCTCAATCAACTCAAACTTCTTGATCTCAGCGGGAACAACTTTCAAGCTTGTTTACCAGACTCGCTTGGGAATCTCTCTCGGCTTTTGAAGCTTGATTTGAGCTTCAACGCTTTTGGTTGCAGAATCCCCGAGAGTTTAAGAGGCTTGCGGAGTTTGGAGTTTTTGGATTTAAGCTTCAACCGTTTGGGCAGTTTCGGCGTGCCTTTGTTTCTGGGGGAGCTCCCAACGTTGAAGGAAGTGTATCTGAGTGGGAATTCTCTCTCCGGGGCGATTCCGGAAATATGGGAAAATCTGGGGGGTGTTCAGAGATTGGGGCTTTCGGAGATGGGTCTGGTGGGTAGCATCCCTGTTTCGATGGGGGTATATTTGAAAAATTTGTCCTATCTTGGGCTTGATAACAACAACCTTGAAGGGCCTGTGCCCTTTGGGCTTTTGGAGTATGGTGGTGAGATAAACTTGGAGAACAACAATTTGAGTGGGAGAGTGAGATTATCAACAAGAGTAGGACAAAAGCTGAAGCTGAAGGTGGGAGGGAACAGAGGGCTATGTTTGGACAATATAATGGACAAGAAAACTGATGTTCCTGATGCTGTCGTTTTCAGTGGGGCTTCTTCTCTGCTGTGGTTTGATTCCCTTTTCCTTTTTAGCTTTGGGGTGCTTGTCTTCACGGGATTTTGAGGATGTTTTCCGTTGGTTCCCAAAAGGACAAATCCTTTTTGTCTCTTTAGTTACACTTTAAGGAGAAAGTTAGTTCTTTTTTACCACTAATAAACAACAAAAACATTGCATGCTAATTTACCGTATTTTTCTGTTACTTCAACTTTACTTTGCCTTATAAATCCTAAGAATGCGTTTGAAACGAAAATGTTGTAATTAATCTGAAAAAGAAAAAGTAATGAAACCAGAATGAACAAGTGCGTGATTACATATGATATGAGGAATGGGTGATAATACAATAGTGTGTCTCTATAGAGAAGGCCAAAAAGGAAGAAAGGACGCCAATAATAATAGTAATAATAGGAAATATAAAAATGGGGAAGGAAGGGTTCTTGTTCTGGTCTCAAGAGTTATCTATGCACAACACTAAACTAATAGGGCAACATTACATTAGAGCAAAAGATCGTGTTCAGTTTCATCAAAGGTGGTGTGGGTGTTCCTGGACTTGGATTGGGCCGGGGATCCAGAATCCGAAGCAGAATGGGCTTTGGTTCTGGATTTGGAAGGGACGCCACTAGAATGCTCCTTTGTCTTATGGCGACGAGACTTTTTAGGAATATTATTATTATTATTATTATCGGGTGAGGGTGAAGGCGGAGGAGGTAGTTGAAATGGATCCGGGTATTCGGGTATTCGGGGTGACTGGGCGATCTCATCTTTGTTCTTGTTGGAAGATTTCCTCGTTCGCGGTTTGCTTGTCTTTTCCTTTGTCGGAGAATCTGTAACACCCGTTGACTGTCTTTTAGATGCCTTGGGTAAATCCGATGATGACTCTCGATGATTTCTTCTCCTTGATTCTATGTGCAAAAACATTTTTAGGCAGTCAGAATAATAATAACAATACCCAAAACTTTTATTAATAAAACATGTACCTTCTGCAACTCGTTTCACTCCATTTTCTTGACCTTTATTCTGAACATCTACACTTGGAGAAGTTTTAAACTCGGTCATCTGAAAACACAAACCCCTCAACTCAAACAAACTCCTTCAGATTCTTTGGATCAAATATTTATAAGAAAATTGAGAATTACCCAGCTGGGAGAATTTACAGAGGGTCCATCCCACCCTATATGAGCCACGTGCTTTACATCTGTGGGAAGTCCGATCTGAATTTCTTGTTCTTTTTCACTCTCTGTCGTGTCAATTTTTAATTTTTTTTTAAGAGAGAAAAAAAGAATAATAATTTATTATGTATTATGCTAAGAAGAAGGCATGATCGGAAATGTAATAATGCCTACCAAATATTTGAGTAAAGTATCTAAAGCCTTTAAGAATGCCCTTCACCTTGCCGCCGGACATGCTCAACTCAACAAAATTTGATGCGTTTGAATTATCTTTTGGAAATTCACAATGTTGTAGTCGTAATTAGTTAACCTCAAGTAAAATCTGGAAGATGAGAAACCAACATTGATTTTGAGACAGGTCCACGACAAAACAACTTTGTCTGTTGAACATTCAGCAATGTGTGTATGCTGGAATTGAAGAAACGATCCCAAGAGAACCCCCCATGAAAGGAATGGTGGGAGGTATGTGCTTTTGGTTTCTTCTGAGTCTCTGCGAATATGGGTTTCTGCTTGTTTTCGTGTTTCAAGAAAGAGAATTGTAATGGTTCAAAAACTTGACGCAGTTTTTGACAAAAGTGTCATCAACATCCCAATGCTGACAAAAGGGCTCAATCCTTGCATTTTTCGTTCGTTCGTTTTTCCGCACAATCAAAGCCAGAAGCTTATCGAAATTTCTGCTGTGACAATCACAAATTTAAGCGAATCCAATTTCAACATGCTAAAATTAACAACCCTTTAACACCTCATTTCTACAAAAACTAACTCCTCCTCAATGGAAAATACCTCATTCCTATATTCATGCCAATTAATACCCTTATTTCCTTTTTACAATTATCCTCATATACGTAAAAATAAATAAAATTATCCATGTATAATCTTATACCACTATAGGAGTAAGAAGTCACAGTCCAGATAGAATAAATATTATTAACAAAACCATGTTATAAATTTAATTAGATATTGAATAATATTTAATATTATTCCACGTAATATTCAACACTTTCTCTGTAACATCCCATTTAATAGTTTTCCATACTATCAAACAAAACATTATATTACGGTCAAGCATAGCAGATAGTAAGAGCAAACAAAAACACGCGTGGAATAAACATCTCTAGTACAGTCCTCCACACGTAAACATCTAAGAACTCATATACATCAGATAAAAGCGGCTAGAGGGAATCCTAGACTACACCCAAAACCTTGAAATAAAACAGTAAAGGTCTAACTACAGTAGCACTCCTTGCCAATCTTCAACTTCTGTTCATGAGGAAGCATCTCCATCAGGTTTCAGTTCTGCTCCCACCAAACATAGGTGATCATTGCAAAGGGATATTATGCAAAAGCAAACACACAACAAGAAGGGTAAGCTAACTGAAGAAGCAAACATTAACACACTTCACAATAAAAGATGTCATTTATAGCAGGTAATTCAATCATAAATTCTAGACTCTATATCCGGATTGTGTAAGTGACGTTGGAGCTCTTGGTGGCTTGCACCTGTAACGGCTTCCAGACTCTGCAGAGTCTGGACACATGGAGTATTCACCCGACCGTTCCCAGGGTAAGTCCCCTCCACGTCTAAGACTTGATCGAGTCCGACGACGAGGACCTCCTGCTACTCCTCACGACATAATCCATTCTACTCTACCTGAGCTTGAACGATTACTGGAGTTTCAGGATACCAACCATTATAGATTCCTTACGTCCTTACACACACTACAATTACTACTTGAATTTCCCTTGAAATTCCATCCAAATTCCATTTCTTCTTACGTGCATTCATCCAATTAAATCATTCTATACATCAAAGGTAACATTTCAATCATACAGAGTCTAATTTACACAAAGATGCTTTAAAACACATACTTGTACCAAAGAAAACAGTTTTGGAAACATTACTACTGCAGTGCCTCTCGCTCAAGCTAGAAAGTCTAGCCTAGGCGAGAGGTTATCTCGCTCAGGCGAGCCAGTCTCGCCTAGGCGAGACACCAACAGTGGCAAAAATAGAAAATTGGGCGAACCCTCGCTCAGGCTAGGCTGGTTCGCTCAGGCGAGATCGTGATCTCGCTCAGGCGAGGCTTCGTGCAGGAACAGAGGTGCGTTTTCCTAGTATTTTCGCTCAGGCGAGCGGTACTCGCCTAGACGAAAATATCAGGTCACGAACCTGTTCCTTCATGCAGCAAGCCAGTTTCCCTTTAGCACCAATCAAATACTCATCAATTCACGCAATTTCAAACACCAAATCCATAAATCAAACATGCAATTCAAGCTTTTTCACGGATTTTCTAGAAACCTTAAAGAGAGGGTTAGCTTCCCTTACCTTCCCACAACAAAGCCCAAGCAAGATCAGCTCTCAATAGAAGAATGGTACCACTTCAACACTTAAGGAGCTGAAAGGGAATTCTAGACATGAGTTGATTCCCAAAATTCGACCCAACCACTTAAAGACCCTAAAATCAGAAAGAAGAAAGGTGAACTGAGGAAATTGAAATTCGACTTACGCGTAAGGATGGATCGAACGGCTTGGGGAGGGGGTTCTGTGGTGATCTCAGGTGATGTTGCTGTTGCTGAAAGAATGAAAACAAGGTTTAGGAACTGAATTTGGAAATCTGGACTTCCTTGGTGGTTAGAGAGAAGAAGGAGAATTGTGCAGAAGAGGGGTGTAGGTGAGTGGAGCGTAGTGTCCTTGTGTGTTGGCAGAGAGTGTTATTAGAAAAGGGGGAAAATAAAATAAATAAAGAAAAAGGGTTCTCACATTCTCAACATCCACTCTCTTGTTAACTAATTCAACACTTTTAATCTTACAAAGTACCTTGCCTTCTTAGAACAAACTATTGCTTTCCATGTATTAGGATATAGTTTACTTTTAATGAGAAAACCTAAGAGCATGTATGAACACCGGAAAAGAAAAGAAAGAACAGTAGAAAATAATGCGTTGTTTAAATTTTAAAAATGAAAAGTAAATAAGTTCTAGTTATTTCTTTAATTTAATATATGTATATGTATTAAAACAAAACAAAAAACATAATTATTTTAATTTAAAATTTTAAAATTCAATATTAATTACAATGTTGTTAGCTCGTATTATTGAGATACATCAGACTCTTACATCTCGTAAAAAAGACTTTCACATAAGAAACTTTTACATGTAACGAGGTTTCTTGTTTATATATTAATGGTACCCCATTTTCTTAGAAATGTTATGATGTTAAATTTGTTGGTTTAAACAATCAATATCCGACCGAATTCAACTTTGAAGTTGGGTTAAACCCTTATTACTGTGCACACCTAGATATACCTACACTAATCTAAGATACCTCACATTTTAAACTTAATCAAGAGAGTAAAATCTTATTTTTTGGGTAATCTTTTAAGTTAGAAGTAGATTACAAATTTTAAAATAATTGACAATTATGAATATGCTAATTCATCGTGAAAAAAATTTATAATTTTTTCATTTTATTGTTGTCCTTTTTGGATCCAAAGAAAAAATTTCCCTTTCTTCTCCTTTCATTTGTGATTTCTGCTATTTGCGTTCAAGTTTTTTAAGGAGATAGAAGGTTAAAAACCTAATTGATCAAGGATATCTAAGGAGTGTAGTGAGGATTTCAAGTTTTTTTAATTGTTGTGTGCTTATATTATACTAGAATTCTTTTATTAAATTTTAGATTATGAGGATATGAATAGTATGCTAAGTTAGAAATCTCTTGTGAGGACAAATGCTTATAGGTAGGTGAAAATGTAGATTCATGTATGATATAGGTTGATTAAACCAATTTGTTTTCAAAGTCAATTTTTGAACTCCAATCACAATTCAGTTTACATTTATTAAACTTTAGGCTATTACCTAGTTTTAAGGTATAAACAAATTGTGATTGAACTAAATCCATTTAATCCAATATACCTCCATTACAATTCATTTTTTATTGTCGACATGCTCATCTCATCATTCTAAATAATTAATCATTTTTTAATTGAAATAACTGTAAGGCCCATTAATTATGACTTATTACTTTCTGTCCTCGCCTGAACGAGATCCTTCAGCCTGAGCGGGATTGGGCGAGACAGGGTGGTGTTTGGTTGTGTGTTTCTCTCTTGTGATTGGAATTGTTTGGGTATGACTGCCATTATGAGATACATGTACATATGTATGGATATATGCCTAATGGATTGCTATATATGCGTGACATGATTCATAAATGATGAATGATGGGTGTTGTGGGAACTTGACATGTGAAATGGATGAGTGGTTTGGAACTAAAGGAACATGATGTTGATATGAGATGAGGCCCTAGACTCATGGGGTGGTGATGATCAGAGGTATGGATTCGAAATACAATGCGTATGAGGAATTAATCTCAGGGGTTGGTATGGAATTGTAAATATGATTTAATGTTCTTTTATTGCTGATTTATGCCTGCTGGGTCCGTGTCAGTGCGTAAGTCCTTGGGGATCTCTAGGTGAGATTCCCAGGGCCGCGCTTCAGTGGTCGGGACGTAATTCCATGGCCCATGTTAGTGGGTGTCCATGGTGGTGCCCCATCGGTATAACTAGGTAAGGATTCAAGGTAAGGTTGCATCCTGACACTCTAAGGGGTCAATCAGTCTCACCTAGAGCGGACTGACTCCTGTGGTGAGAGTAGCAGGAGGCCTGAAATTCACTAAGGGCTAACATTGTGGTGAGGGAAAATTGATCCATCATAACACTTGTAACAAATAGCTCGGGGGTGAGCAGAGGTATCCACCACAAGTGCAAGCATCCGCTGAATCCGACCAAGTTATACGTATCCAGATGAGTCGAGTCGAGTCGTAGTGTATTGAATGAAGAGTCATGACATGCTTGGTTGTTGTATGGGTATTGGATGGTGAAAATATAATTGATTGTATGATGAATATGTTATTGGCTCTAGCTTACCCGTTTTGTTGTATGGTTGTATTGTATGTGGCTGATCTTTCTTGCGATGATCATCAATTTGATTGATGGGAGCAGATGGGCGAGGTTCTCGTGGACAACGCGAACACTGGCGTGGTGAAGCTTGGCGACAAGAGGGTGGTGTGTCTGACGAAGACGGAGAAGGGGTCAATTATGATTGACCCTGAGACTCTAGAAACGGTGGGGAAGTTCAAGTACAATGAGTCGTTGGGGTCTGATTCACTCTGCGCACCCCGTTGTGACAGATAAGGAGTTTGTGATGTTGTTGCCGGATATGGTGAGAGCAGGGTACCTTGTGGTGAGAATGGGGCCAGGCAACAATGAGAGGAGGGTTATTGGCCTTCAGAATACCACTGGATGGAAGTTCATATGGAACAATAGATGCAACATTGGACCCAAATGAACATGGGAAAGGCATGGACATGTGCAGAATATTGAAAATTACTTTTCAATACATGCTATCTTTCTTTTATTTTTTTTAACTCTTTTTAACCATCCTAATGTTACTTTTTAACTTCCGAAGTTTCTATTTTAATAAATATACGTTGCTTATGATTAAACCAACTGTAAACCTGAAGTATTTCAATTCTTGTGTACTAAAAGTAGTTATGCTTAATCTAGCTGCATAATGCATTTCAATTGGCATTTTCGTCTTGATAAACTTTCCTAAAATATTTGCATCACTGGACCATGTTATTTTGCTATACAAAATTGAAGAAAAGTTGCATAATGCTTTTTTTCTTCCATTGTATTCATTTTGGCATCACTAATAAACTTTTATATTCATTTAGTTCTTCAAGTGCATGGATTGTTTTGATACATATGATTGATGAACTGTAATTACTGATGCAGGTTATTGGATTTGAAGATTTGGTATAAGAGAGGGCATTGAAGAGTGACTTGCTCTTCATTTCTAACCTAAGCATAAGACAAAAGGGCTAGAGTAGAGGTGTTGTGTGAAGCCACATTGCTTATTCGAGAAGCGGTTCCAAAGGAACACATATGGAGCCACATTTGCAATTAGGAACATATCAGTAGAAATTTAGAAAATGTATTATAATAATGTGTAAGATCTTTTTTTGCCTTTTGTTTTCAATATGCAAACTTTTGGAAGGTGTTCCATAATATTAATTTCTTTGATATGAATTATGAATGAAAGTATTAATGATCAAAATGTTATCTATGTGATTTTTTTATTTTTTTGAAAAGTAGGTTATATAATATAATGACGTAATTAATCTCAAAATTAATTGTAATTAATTAAACTGGTGACATTTAAAAATGTCATAATAAAATGATAATAGTGTCAGTTTAAAGTGTCGTTTTTCATATTATATTTGTCATCCAGTAAGAATATTACGTCAGTTTTAACTGACCCTTTTTGCCTCTTTAAACTGCCACTTTATATGTTATATAAAATGACGGTTGTTGCGACGGTTCATCTATAAGCGCCATATTATACTTTGTAACGGCAAGAATTACGACATTTCAGGAAACCATCACTCAAGTAAATAACGACAGTTAAAAATGACGTAAATTACAAAAATAAACGTCGGTATTTACAGGTTTTTTTGTAGTGATAGTAGATTGATTGACCAAGAGTGTCCATTTCTTGGCGATGAACTTGAGGATGTCCATGGCCAAGTTGGCCCAACTGTATATTAAAGAGATAGTGAGGCTTCATGGGGTGCCTTCGAGCATAGTTTCCGACAAAGATCCACGATTCACGTCTCAATTTTGGCAGACACTACAGGGAGCGATGGGTAGCAAGCTCACCATGAGTTCAGCTTATCACCCTCAGACCGATGGCCAATCTGAGAGGACGATCAAGTCATTAGAGGATTTGTTGAGGACATGCATATTGGATCACCTGGGAGCATGGGACGAAGTATTGCCTTTGATAGAGTTTACCTACAACAACAGTTTTCATGCGAGCATTGGCATGGCGCCGTACGAGGCTCTTTATGGCAGGAGGTGTAGGACTCCTCTTTGTTGGTATCAGGATGGAGAGGCAGTGTTGGTTGGGCCAAAATTGTTAGAGCAGACCACCGAGAAGGTCAGGATGGTGAGGGATAGGATGCAGGCTTCTCAGAGTAGGCAGAAGGCCTATGCAGACCGTAGGAGAAGGTCCTTGGAGTTCGCAGCTGGCGATCATGTGTTCTTGAGGGTGACCCGAACCACTGGTGTGGGAAGGGCTCTCCGCTCAAGGAAACTTTTTCCTAAATTCCTTGGCCCCTATCAGATCACGAGAAGGATTGGACTGGTGGCTTATGATATATCTTTACCTCCGTAATTGGCGAACCTTCATCCAGTGTTCCATGTGTCACAGCTGAGGAAGTATGTATTTGATCCGGCCCACGTGTTGGAAGTTGAGGATATACAGATAGGGAAGACCTCACAGTGGAAGTACCACCCATAGCTCTTGAGGATAGCAAGGTTGAGGAACGTCGAGGAAAGACCGTTAGTCTTGTTAAAGTCATTTGGGATCGGAGAACGGGTGACTCGACTTGGGAGTTAGAGGAGGACATGAGAAAATCACATCCACATCTGTTTACCTGGTGAGTCTTGATTTTCGAGGTCGAAAATTTTCTTGTTGGGGAGAATGTAAGGCCCATTAATTGTGACTTATTATTTTCTGCCCTAAAGTAAAGGGCTGCCCCTTGTGTTTGGGCCTAAAGCTGGCCCAACTGATAAAACTTGCTTCAGTTACCCTAATGCCTCCATTTTCCTTGCATTCACAAAACCTTCAGCCGTTTCCCTAACTGGTACGCTAGAACTCTGCTAGGGTTTGTTCCCGTCTCGAACCAGTCTGTCCCAAGAGCTCAAGTAGAGATTTCTACTCCACATAAGTGACTCTAAACCTACTGTACTTACTTTCTAAAGCTTTACATTCGTATTCCACCGATTAAAGTTCAAAAATAATCGTGTCTTCCGCTGTTCCGCCAGTTCTGCAAGTTCATCTTTCAAGCTGTTATGCTCCAAGGTCCCAGTCGAAGTTCTGTTAGCCCTTTTCCAGGTACGGGAAGTTAGGGTTTCTAGTTTCCAGTCGTTTTGGTCTGTGTTTGAGTTGGTTGCTGATTGTATGGTTTAATCCTCCGTTTTGGTGCGTGAGAATACTTTGTATGTTTGGTTGGTCTGAAAAACATGGTTGCTGACAGTGGCGAGACCTGTTAATCTCGCCCAAGCGAGCCAGTCTCGCCTAGGCGAGACAAACGGGGATTTGCCCGAACCAGTTTGCGCGAGAGGTCGCCCAGGCGACTCGTTCAAATTTTTGAACGAGCGAGCATCTCGCCCAGGCGAGAGGGGTCTCGCCTAAGGCGAGAGGGGTCTCGCCTAAGGCGAGAGGGGTCTCGCCTAAGTGAGATCCAGCATTGCTTCCTGATGCTCTTTTCGAGCCCTCGCCTGAGCGAGACCCTTCAGCCTGAGCGAGGGATTGGGCGAGACAGGGTGGTGTTTGGTTGTGTGTTGCTCTCTTATGATTGGAATTGTTTGGGTATGACTGCCATTATGAGATACATGTATATATATGTATGGATATATGCCTAATGGATTGTTATATGTGTGACATGATTCATAAATGATGAATGATGGGTGTTGTGGGAACTTGACATGAGAAATGGATGAGTGGTTTGGAACTAAAGGAACATGGTGTTGATATGAGATGAGACCCTAGACTCATGGGGTGGTGATGATCAGAGGTATGGATTCGAAATGTAATGCATATGAGAAATTAATCTCAGGGGTTGGTATGGAATTATAAATATGATTTAATGTTCTTTTATTATTGATTTATGCATGTTGGGTCCGTGTTAGTGCGTAAGTCCTTGGGGATCTCTAAGTGAGATTCCCAAGGCCGCGCTTCAGTGGTCGGGACGTAATTCCATGGCCCCTGTTAGTGGGTGTCCATGGTGGTGCCCCATCGGTATAACTAGGTAAGGATTCAAGGTAAGGTTGCATCCTAACACTCTAAGGGGTCAGTTAGTCTCACCTAGAGCAGACTGACTCCTGTGGTGAGAGTAGCAGGAGGCCTGAAATTCACTAAGGGCTAACATTGTGGTGAGGGAAAATTGATCCATCGTAACACTTGTAACACATAGCTCGGGGGTGAGCAGAGGTATCCACCACAAGTGCAAGCATCCGCTGAATCCGACCAGGTTATACGTATCCGGATGAGTCGAGTCGTAGTGTATTGAATGAAGAGTCATGACATGCTTGGTTGTTGTATGGGTATGGGATGGTGAAAATATAATTGATTGTATGATGAATATGTTATTGGCTCTAGCTTACCCGTTTTGTTGTATGATTGTATTGTGTGTGGCTGATCTTTCTTGCAATGATCATCAATTTGATTTATGGGAACAGATGGGCGAGGTTCTCGTGGCCAACGGTGATTCCGCTACTTAGCCATCTGGGCTGGAGTTACTTTCTTCATGTTTTCTTTAGGACTACGGCCATGTATCGCTTTATGCATTTCTACCCTACACTCTTTGTTAGACTTGTATTTGGTTTTCCTTTGGCATCGTGGTGTGCCCGATTTGTAAGGGTTATGTTAAGGACCCCAAGTCTTCACTACATTGTTATCTTTGTGTGACGTTTCCGTTAATTTCGCACTTTAAATTAAATGGGACGTTACAATAACAGATGACGTATTCATTTATTCTAATTTGATTAATTAGTGTTATTTACCTTAATTTTATAAAAAAAAAAGTAAACTAGTCATTTATCTTATTTTTTCTATTTTTTATTATAAAATTTCAAATAATCTATCTTCTCAATTAGTCAATCCGATATTATAATTAATTGGATTGGATTATAAAGGAATCAAAACTGAGTGGAACTTTGTCTATTTACACCCTTAGCTAACTTGAGTTCAATTAACATTAACATAGATGCATACAAAACATAACTGTGTCTCCTATGAATGACAACCCTTATCTATCACATGATTTAAATATTTTGATTGAAGTATATTTATTTGTAATTTTCTATGTTTCGATTTTGGTTGAGTTGACAACAATCCCTATCCTATTGGTTCAGAATTAACTTTTATCCTTGAGAAAGTGTGACTTGCATTATGCCGTAACCTACCTTTTTTATATTAGAATTGGTCATATTTTACGTTACTACAACCGCTTTTCATTTTGTTCTTATTTCAAATGATTTAATTTTGAGCCAACAGAACATAAGAAAAACATCTGCCATTAAACATCCAAAATTGAATAACCTCAATTTAGAAACAGGTTTTGGCCTCTTAATGAACGACCATGTCTAGCAGATAAAAACTAGCATCTCCTATGTTATATGCATAATATAGAGTAAATAAAGAGAATTCAACCAGGAAAAATCAGAAAGGAAGGGACCAGTATCTTGAATTGTGAGAGAAGCCAAAGAGCAATCCGCGTGCATCAACCCACACGAACTACAAAAGTTGGAAATCATTAACTTATTGGAAACGCTCTGATAAGCACTGCAGCTTCAATAAGACTTTCTTGCATCAATCCCTTTCTCCTCAATATGTTTTAACACGAAAAATAATGTTATAACTAAACCGAATTTTAAATCTGAGCAGAAGCAACTATTCATTTGTAAGCAGCTTTCACTGCTTTTTGGGCAGCGTCATCTAAATCTTCAGCCGTTATTAATGCCATACCACTTTCCTGTTGAACAATTGATAATAAAAAACATATTAAGCAACTCTTCTCAACAACACTTTTCATTATATGATAATTAATAAATCTAACATTTACCTTCAAAATTCTTTTTCCTTGATCAACATTGGTGCCTTCCAGACGAACAATTACTGGTACTTTCAATGCAACCTTGAGAAAAATAGCAGGAAAAGTTAATATATCAGGATAAAATTGGTATTATGTTCAATCCCAATTTTTTTTCAAATAAAAGGATCGAGAACAATGATAGTAGTTCTTTATGTCAAATTTTATTTCAAAAATTCAAATATCCACAATTTACATCAACATCGTAGACAAAAATTGAAATGTTAATAGACGTCAAATATAAAGAATTTACATTTTCTTGGCTTCACCTTGGTCTCTCAATATCAAAAAGATCCAAATAAAACTCTAAATTGCTAACGAGGATAAGATTAAAAACTTAATCTGAACAGATAAATAATCCTCTTCGTTCTCATCAATATGGTAGCACAGAGGAGTAACAAAATTTGACTAAGTTTTTTGTTTTTTTTTTTTTCTTTGTTTCTGGAGAGAGGGAGAGGGAGATGGGTGGATATAGTCATAACTTTACTAACCTCTTTTGCAGCATTCACTATTCCACTTGCTATAACATCACACTTCATTATACCACCAAAAATATTAACCAAAATTGCCTTCACTTTGTCATCAGCAGTCAATATTTTAAATGCCTCAATCACCTGAATTACATAATTGCATTAAATATGAACAAAAAATCATAAGATGGAGATTATTCGTGTTAAACTATGTTTTTTAATTGTCTTTTTGGAGTAAAGTCTAGGTTAATGCATCAACCGATTACAAAATTGATTTAATAAAGGACACAAGAACAATGATGTTGCTGATCATAATGGTTAATAGTAATACCAACTTCGAGACCTTACCTGACCTTCAGAGGCATTCCCACCCACATCCAGAAAATTGGCAGGAGTACCCCCATGCAATTTAATTATATCCATTGTTGCCATTGCCAAACCGGCTCCATTCACCATGCAGCCAATTTCTCCATCTAAACCAATATAATTTAAGTCTGCCTTTGCAGCAGCCACCTGTTCAAAGATAAAAGCCACAATGTTACACGCAATAAAGAAAGTAGATTCAGGGATATAAGGGCTTAATAATACGCCATAAATAGATTGTGTGAAACTCGCTTTGCCACATAGAATCATTGTTAGGAAGAAAAAAGAACTACCTACTGCAAATACCATGAAGACTACCATTGTAGAAAGATAATAAAATAAGCATTCATATTTTCCCTTCATGATAATAGGTAAGGAATGATGTGTACATATACCGTAAAAGGTGCCAACAATTGAATAATGACCCTACAGGTGTCATCATTTGGCTTTAGTGAATTTAAATAAAAACTAAATAATATTAAAACAACAACCCAATATCCTGATGTCCATCCAATAAATTCCTTAAACCATTTAGGTTTTATGGCATTTATGAGCCTTCCTAAACCATCCTAACATTCTCACTGTCTTACCATAAGTATATCATAAACTTAAGCTCCACATACATATGCGTATGTTGAACAGCTAAACTGGGTTTCTTAACATGAACCCACCCAATATATATGGCCAGGCCAACTTTTTGACACAGGCCAAGCCCAACTAATAACCTGGCCAACCTATATCGACAAAAACATAAAAAGTTGAATATTAAGCATGTTGATATTGCATATGTCTTAAAATTTAGAAGTAGGAAAGTAGAGCTAAGGAATGTTACACAATATACATATATTATCATGTTTTGTAAAAGGTATTATTTAAGCCGAGAACTTTCTTATTTATCACTAATTACAAAAAACGCTTCCTATGGCATCATGCCAAGTCGAGCTTACTTAAAATATGTTTTGGATCTAACCCAAAAACACACTATACCTAATTCTTAGAAACCAAGGCATTTCAATTAAATCTCAGCTGGTTTGAATCCCCCAGGGCCCAAGTGACAAAGATGAAGTGGATTTGGGCAATAAATCCTCCATCACCATGTAAGGTAAAACACAAACAAAATAGGAAGTAAACCTCTCGAGGGTCCTCTTGTGTTGTATCACGGAGAGCAAATATCTCTTTTTGACGATATGCAGCATTATCGTCAAAATTCAACTTAGCATCAGCAGCCACCAATTGATTATCCGCTGTCTCTGCTATGGGATTGATCTGTTCAAAATAATCATTTTTTTAAGAGACGTCTTCGTAAAATAAATATGTATAAAATCACACAACTAAAACTTGCTTATGCTTACTTCCAAGAGAGTGCAGTCACAATCAACAAAAAGTTTATACAAATTCTTTACTTGTTCGATTGACTTATTTCTATCAGCTCCTTTGGGAGCCAGACCATCAACAACCTTTGCAGCACCTTCATCAGTAATTCCTTCAAAAACATCGACAGGTACCTACTAGGAAGAAAGAGTGCATCAGGTGCGTGCTGCAAAGAAGACTGCTCAGGCAAAAACTCAAATCATCACAAGAAAAACCATGGATAACAAACCTTTATAATCATGTCAGGAAATTTCTCTGCAAGGTCTTCAATGCTGGTTCCTCCTTTGCTACAAGCAATTATAATCTACAAAAGAAAAAACATAAAAAGAAAATAATTACAATAAGTAATAATATAACAGTTTATTGGATATAAGAATTTAACTTTGTATATAATGCAAATCAAAGATAACATATCGAAATAGGAAACGTACTGGACCAGCAGTTGTTCGATCCAGAGTTATAGCAAAGTACATCTCATTTACAAGAGAAAGCTTTTCACACAAGTAAACCTGTGGAACATGGAAAAAATGTGCAGTTAAACAAACAACCCCCTTTCCGTGAATATTTTATATATAAATGAATTGAGTGGTACACAATAAAACAAAAATAGCCACGGCCGTTGTGCATCCAGTTTTTAGAATAAAGACACTATGAGCATTACACAACGTATTTGAATATCCAATTTGGCATTACTAGCAGGAAATTTACTTTCAATATCAATAAAACAGGTTAGGAATCAAATGGAATAAGTGGCTAGCACAGTCAGTTATTAATTAATAGCTTAAGTAACATTTGATAGAAATCTTTTGAAAGAAAGCATGTTCAGTTAACCAATCCAAGGACTAAAAGTCACACAGGTTCATCAGTTCAACTGCCAGACAACACCAGTTCACATATTGAAATCAACCTACATAAAACCGGACTATAAATATGAAGTAACTGAAGTAATGATAGGAAGCAAGCACCAAATTATCTCAGAACACATACTACAGAAAATGAACCCGATGGGACCTCAAAAGAGGTTGGAAATCTTTTCCATAAAGAAAAGAACAAAACTACTAAAGCGTAATACATCTGTGAAGGTTTATATCATTGCATTGCCAGACCAAATGTTCAATTTCTAGAAACGGAAATTCCTAGCATATAGGCAGAAACTGAAAATGCTAGCATATTTGCACCGAGAATGGTTGAATAATTTCAAACCTTGCTAACTATTTTGCCCTGAGGACCAGTTTGTTTGGTAACTAGTATCTGTCCAAGCATCTTCCCTGAAATAATAATAATAATAATGACAATGACAGCAATGAAATTATAATAGTACTAAGAAAAAATATCACTTAAATCGCATTATAGAGTAGCATATGAGCACGTTATGTCACAGGTGATAGTTTAGTATTGAAGGCCAGAAGAGCATAAAATGAGAACAAGGAAATTGCAATTAGAGGAATAACATGCATTACCAGCCAAGTCTTCAACCTGCTCAGTCTTAACAATGTGCACTCCTCCCTGAAGGCCGCTTTTGAAAGTTCCCAAGCCTCTTCCACCAGCTAAAATTTGACTCTTAACCACCAACTGCACAATCATCCCATTTACACTGTTCGTCATCATAGTCATATGCAATCTATCCCAAGCCAAGACATTATATAACGTTTCCAGATGGAAAACATGCAGAAATAAGGTTTCTATTTTTATTAAGGGAATTAATAGAAACACATAGCACTTTGCAATTCTAAAAAATACAGTTGTTAGTATTTTCTGAGAGCATCAAGTTACGACATGGATTACCTCTTTTTCATTAGGAAAAAAGTCCTTAATGGCCTTTCTGACCTCTTCAACAGAGGAAACAGCCACCCCCCTGGGAACGTTCACACCGTGTTTGCTCATCAACTCAGCGCCCTAGTTTTACGGAAATTCAATTGTCGTTAAAAGCGATGCTCGGTTAATCAATAAATCAAAGAGCTCCGACAAAAAAACATCCAAAATTTCACAAATTATATATCGAAGGTACTCCAGATTCATTATCCATAGAAACTATAACGCATCATTTCTTGAGAACAGATCCCGAGAGAGGCATCTCTGGGATCAGATTCCGAATTGATTTGTAAATCGTAATAATATCGATAACGGTGAGGTAGGAAAAGAGAAATAGACCTGGTACTCGTGGATGTTGAGGCGGCGGAGTTGGTGGTGCTGCCATTTTCCAGCGACGGAGAGAGAGCGAGAGACGAGCTTGTTGAGCAATCCCCTCACCATTGTTGTTGCGGATTTGGAGATCGGAGAGTGGCACGATCAAATGGAATTCGATTCGTTTGAACAGTGAGAAAACCTCTACCTCTTATGCTCCCTTCAACGTTCAAACGCTGCGCAGTCTGTGGCAGACACCAAGACCCTAGCAATTTTTTTGTTTAATAAAATAAAGGAAAAACAGAATCTCCAAATACGTATAAACCTGTTGTTTTTCTTTTATTTAATAATAATGTATAGCATAGAAGAAATACAGTAGTATAATATATCTATTCTATTCTATATGATTGAGAAAAACTAATATTATTTACTAGTATTATTATCTATACAATTTCACTCTTTATCAAATTAAAATGTTTTATTGTTTAATAAAATATATAACAATACAGTATAATTGTTTAACTAAAAGCAGTTAAATAATTATTCAAGTTCTACTTTTATAAATTATTTATTTTTAAATTTAAAAATTATATTATTTTAATATAATAAAAATATAGACAGAAAGTTAATGGAATACATCTATGTTTATAATGGTCATAAGAATACTATGGATTTTACCATAAATTACGCCACATTTTTGTAAATAAAAACAAAAATAGTGGAAACATATACGTGGTCGGTCTATACATAATTTAAAGGCTTAAATACCTTTTTGTCCTCATTTTCGTAATGTTTGTTGCGAATGGTTCTCATATTGACAGAATATTTAAAATGGTCCTTATTTTGACAGAATGTTTAAAATGGTCCTCATTTTGACAGAATGTTTAAAATGGTCCTTATTTTTACCGAATATTTAAAATGATTTTCATTTTCACAATTCGTGTTTTATTTGGTCATTTTCTGTAACGTCGTTTAAATCATTAACAGAGCATTGTACAGGTGGCATGATTTGTATTAGGGTGTGTTACGTGTACTGTACAGGTGTGGTATTAGATATTTGGGAATAAATAAGTGAGCTAGAGTTTTGGTAAGGAATGTTTGGGCAGTTGGTGAGTTTTGGCAATCTTGTTCCTCCATTCTCAATTGGTGTTGTTGCTGCAATTTTCTTCTCCTTGCAATCCCATTATATAGGTATGTTACGGTCCCAAATTTCTTCCTTTACCTCTGGTTGGAATCGTTGGAGGCAACCGTGTTGTATCACTTCGTGCACTGTTGGTGGTTCAACGAGAAATGGATTAACCCGATTTGTAGCTGCGGAAAGATGTCAGCTTTGAGGATGGCAAGAACTCTAAAGAATATTGGTAGAAAATTTTGGGTACAATCTGTTTTTATTTTTGTGTTAATAATAAATTGATTTTAATTTTTGGTTTATTGATTTACAGAGTGGTGGTTCCAATAATGTGGGCTGCAACTTTTTCAAATGGTGGTGGTGATGAAAATAATGTCATCATCATGACACAAATGAGACAAATTAATGATTTGGAGAAGTCAAGGAAGGTTGGTGAGAAGAGACTGGAATTAGTAATAGGGTTCACTTGTGTTGTTATTGTATTATTCGTACTGTTATTATGTGTAATCTTTTAAAGTCCAATCTGTTTTGTACTATTGTTAAATGAATAAATGAATTAGTTTGATTATGTTGATATTAGTCCCAACATGTTCAAAATGACATCTTAATCTAAGCATTGAAGTAAGTGATATTGATCTAAGTTTGGGAAAAATTAAATTGATCTAAGTCTGGAAGAAGTTAAATTCATAACGTTAATTCATCCTCATCAAAATACACTACATCAATGTTTGGCAAAAGTGAAATTGAACGAAGTTTAAGGAAAGTCAAAATGCAGTACATCAATAATGAATTCTACATCAGAAATTCCAAAATATAACTAAGACGTTTGTAGCTGCTATCATGGTCTCCTCTTAATCTGTAATTTCATCCTAAACTGCTGAGATGGTTCTTCTGGTGTTGGTAATGGTGCTGTTTGACTCTCCACTTCATTCTTTGGTGGTTGAGTTGTTTGAGTTTCAGTATTTGGTGCATTCTCAGCAGTTGGTGCATTCTCAACAGTTTAGGCATCTGGTGTAGTCTCAGCATGTGTTACAGTCTGCTCATCCACTACAAATCGGGGTTAATCCATTTCTCGTTGAACCACCAACAGTGCACGAAGTGATACAATACGGTTGCCTCCAACAATTACAACCAGAGGTAAAGGAAGAAAATTGGGACCGTAACATACCTATATAATGGGATTGCAGGAAGAAGAAGATTGCAGCAATACCAATTGGGAATGGAGGAACAAGATTGTCAAAACTCACCAACTACCCAAACATTCCTTACCAAAATCATAGCTCACTTATTTATCCCCAAATATCTAATTATCACATTTGTACAATACACGTAACACACTCTAATACAAACTGTGCCACATGTACAATGCTCCGTTAATGATTTAAACGGCGTTACAGAAAAGGACCAAATAAAACACGAAATGCGAAAATGAGGACTATTTTAAACATTCGGTACAAGTGAGGACCATTTTAAATATTATGTCAAAATGAGGATCATCCACAATAAACACTACGAAAATGATGACAAAAAAGGTATTTAAGCCTAATTTAAAATAGTAACAATAATAAATAATTTATAAAGAAATACTAGTTGAAAACTGTCTACTTATTTTAATAAAATAATTATATGAAATAAAGGGATTACATAATTATCAAATAATAGAATTATGTTGATTTAATAAAAAGTAAAATCTTTATAAAAACTTAGGTTAAAATACCTTTTTGTCCTAATGTTTGTCAAGTTTTATCAAATAAGTCCTAATTTTGATTTTGTGTTCAAATAGGTCCCAATTTTCGTCAATTTTGTTCAATCGGGTCCTTTTTTGCTAACATCGTTTAAATTATTAACGGCCATGAACAGTGACTGTCACGTGTCACTTCGTGATTTTTTTGGACTTTTTATTTATTTATTTTTTATTTTTTTCAATGTGCACGTGTCAACCCAGTAGTGTGCCACATGTTAAATTCAATGTTCTATATTCAATTTGGTCCCATATTTGTTATTTTTGTTCAATTTAGTCTAAATTTTGTTTAAAATTGACTAGTTTTGTTCATGTCGAAGATGTGACCAAATTTATTTTTTATATCAAAGTTATAATGATGTGAATTTTAATATATTATAGAAAAATATTTAATAAAAAATGTGAATTTTGATATAAAAATTAAATTTGGTTTCAATTTAGAGAGGGACCAAATTGGTTCATGTTAACAAAAATTGAGACTAAATTGAACAAAAATAACAAATATAGGGGAACCAAATTGAATATAGAACATTGACTTTGACACGTGACACGCTATTGAGATGACACGTCGACAATTAAAAAAAATTCAAAATTCAAAATTTTAAAAAAAAATCAAAAATAAAAATAAAAAATAAAACCACAAAGTAATGTGGCAGTCATTGTTCATGGTCGTTAATGATTTAAACGGTGTTAGCAAAAACGGACTCAATTAAACAAAATTGACAAAAATTGGGACCTATTTAAACACAAAACCAAAATTAGAATTTATTTAACAAAACTCAACAAAAATTGGGATCAAAAAGATATTTTAACCAAAAACTTATGTCCCAATCCATCGATATTCTCTTGAAATAGGCGTTATATTTTTAATAAAATAACATTCACATTTTTTTAATTTTGAAACTAGTTTGTGACCCGTGAGTATGCACAGGTCTCTTTTTCCTCTTGTTTTTTTTATAAAATAATAATATAATTATTATTATATTTATCTAAATAAATTTAAAATTACATATTTAATTATTAAAAATATTATTAGTAATATTATTAATAATTATAAATTACAAATTTTTAAAAATTAAAAATTAATTTAATAAAACTTTATAGTACAATAATTATTTTTTATAATTAATATATATATAATAATGACAATATTATCAATAATAATAATAATAAACTAATGATAATAATAAAAATATTTATGCTGAAAATATTAATATAAATGTTAATACTAATGTTAATATTAACTACAATAATTTATAACTATATATAAAAAATATATATTTTTAATGTCCTCTTTTATTTTTATAAATTCATCATCTTAACTATTAATTTTTATTTAAATAAAAAAATTACTTTTCAATTTTATCAATTTACTAATTTTAGTAATTAATTTTTAAATTCAAATAATTACTTTGATGTTGAGATAAATCAACAACAAAACAAATTAAAGATGTAAGTAATTGAGATATTCTCAAGTAGTAAAAAAAATGAACTGCTCTGATACCATAAATATAACGTCTCATTTAATAGATAAATCTAATTAAATAAAACATTGCATGTTTTATAATATCCAAAGAGCACGAGGCTTAGAGTATAAAGGATTTTACAGTCATACAAATATACCAAAAGAAAAACAAAGGCACTAGACAATGTCGAGAACAAATTTAAAGTTCACAGTTATCCAAAAGAACTTGCTCATAAACAGTTATCCAAGCATGTGATAGCAAACAAGCAAGACTCTAAGACTCAATTTATCCGCGATAACCCTCCATGCGCGGGCAAGCGTTCCTCAGATGTGGGCCTCCACATATGAAGCACTACACTCGGCCCTGCTGGGGAGGAAAGCTCTTAGACCCCTGGGACTGATGGTGGGGTCTATCATATGGCTTCCTTCTCTCCTCCTGTCTCGGCTTAGACCCAGATGGTCCACCAATCCTCTGATGTTGTGGTAGGCGTTGACCTTCTACCCCATTCTTCATTTTCTCCATCACTCTGGCCTTCTCCACTAGAGCAACAAAATCCTTGATGGACAATGGAGCCACCATCAACCAGATATCGCTGCGGAGACCGTTCTCGAACTTACGACATCTTCACTCTTCATCGAGTGGTAAGGTATAGAAGCAACTGATATGCTTGAACTTCTCAGCATACTCTGTTACAGACTTCCCTCTCTGAGTGAGTTGGAGGAACTCTACTTCTTTGGCATACCTCACACTATCAGAGAAATACTCATAGAGGAATTTCCCCCTGAATGCCTCCTACGTCACTGGTTCCTCCCACTCTTCCATGATGGATTTCATGCTGATCCACCAATGCTCCGCTTCCCCGATGAGCATGTATACTATGAAGGCCAATCTGTTCTCTGCAGGGCACATTTTTGTATAAAAAATACGCTCCAAGTCCTTCAACCATTGGTTTGCGGCATCAAGACTAGTCTTCCCATCAAACTTCACCGGGTGGTGCTTCAGGAAGTCTTCCAAGCTCTACTCCCTGACTGTAGGTCGTGGCTCAGGACCAAATACAGGGGCAACTACCTTGTTCTCCTCCAGCTTCTAGAGAGCTTCCATATGTTGCTTGTGGCCATCCTCCGCAGCTACCCTAGCAGCCTCCATTTGCTGCATCACCAGTTGTTGCTGCTCAAGCGACATTGCCTGTCGCTACATCAATGCTTCATGTTGTTGCAGCATCGTCGTACTTTGTTGTGTCATAGCAGCCACCATCGCTTCTATTGCTCTGGCGATATCAAGTACGTCTCCTTGAGATGATTGGGAGTTCCTACGAGGAGGTGCCATGACTCACTGGCACACAGGAAACCAATTGTCAGATTGATAAGATAGACAACTTAACTAAAGACTCTAGAAAGACACCACGAAAGCTAAGCGGACACCCAAGTCCACAGACCTAAGGAATGACCGCTCTGATACTGTAAATGTAACACCCCCTTTAAATAATAACTTTAATTTAAATGAAATACCACACAAATAGAAATTTAGAGACAAGTCTTGAAGTATTAACGCTACTTCTTACAATATCCAGAAAATGCCAAGAGAACCAAGGCACACCACGATGCCATATACAAACGAAATCCAAGGACTTAACAAAATTTAATAGAGTACTAAAGAGCAAAGCAGTACATAAGCCCTTGCTCTAAAGAAAAGCCCAAATAAAACATAAAGTCCAGCCCAGGTAGACTATGCAGCAGAATCATCCCTTCTTTGTTGACCTCGAGTACCTCTCGCATATGCTCACATCAATAAATTGATGAGCATCGCAAAAGTAGAAGAACCACATACAAAGCAATCAAACAAGCAAAAGGGTAAGCTAGAGCCAAAAAATAGTGTTATCATGCAATTATATACTCTTTCACAGTCAATTATACATACATCACCCCAACATGTTATGACCTTCCAAACAATACACTAAGACTCGACACGACTCATCCGGATACGTATAATTTAGTCAGATTCAACGGATGCTTGCACTTGTGGTGGATTTCTCTGCTCACCCCTGAGCTGTTCACCCCCGAGCTAAGTGTTACAATATCTCGATCCCCCCCCCCACACAAGGTTAGCGCTTAATGAGTTTCAGGCCTTCCGCTACTCTCACCACAAGAGTCAGTCCGCTCTATGTGAGACTAACTGACTCCTTAGAGCGTCAGGATGCAACCTTACCTTGAATCCTTACTAAATTATATAGATAGGGCACCACCATGAACTCCCACTAACAGGGGTCATGGAATTACGTCCCGACCACTGAAGCACCACCATAAGGTCTCACCTAGAGGCCCATGGAATTACGTACTGACCACAGACCAGTCATATTCAAACAACCAGTAATATATATATCATGCATAGAAACCTCATGCCAACCTCTGTAACCAATCCTCATTCATATCACATGTGGAATCCATACCAACTCATTCTTCCCAATCCATGAATATAGAATTTCCGCTCATACCAATACCATGTCACTTTAATACCAACCATTTCATTTAAATCACATGCCAAGATCATACCCAAAATTCATCATTCCTCACCCATGAACCATTCCATATCTCATATCAAATCCATACCAAACTCATCATATTCAATCCATGAACCAATCCCATACATGCACATTATGTGTTTCATGCCTTAAACAGATCAAATCACCCAAACATATAGCGACCATATAGAGACAACAGAGAAAATAGAACCTGGTGCATTCTCGCCCAACTTCTCGCTCAGGCAGAAGAGTCTCGCTCAGGCGAGAGCGTTCTCTCGCTCAGGCGAGAGCTCGAAGAAGGAACATTGGTGTTGTCGCGTTCTCTCGCTTGGGCAAGACCTCCTCGCCTGAGCGAGATGTCCTCTCGCTCAAGACTGGAGCTCGTCGCTTGAGCGGCAGTTCGCGCAACAGCAGAGAGGGTTTCCTGATACTCGCTTGGGCGAGATTATCAAGTTCACTCCACTGTTCGGACATGCCAACATACAAATTCATCCATAACAGTCCCACAATACATATTCATTCATTCCAATCATCATTCAATCATCACACACGAAATAAAGTTGTAAGATCAATAATATACCATGAAACACGAAAAACAGTAAGGGTCCTATGAGCTAGCACAAGACCTCGACACCAATCACTGAACACAAAAGCTCTAAGAATAGACTCAGAAACTAGAAAACAACAGAAAATCAAAGGAACGAGGTTACTATGGAACCTCAAAGGCGAGAGTATGCTTTAAAGAAGATTGGTATAAGCTTGGGAATCACTTACATGGAATGGAAAACGAAACTGGACTTGTGCAACCTTGACCAAGATTGGAGTTAACCCTAGCAGAGAGTTTGCGGCTGCTCTAGAAAGGAGTGAGGGAACAGTTTTCTGAAGAGTGAATGGAAAAGAGAGTGTTAGGGTAGATTAGGGTCTGGATCCCCTTTTTGGGCCAGCCCTAGGCCCAACTAATTGGGGCAACCCCTTTTTAAAATAACGGCAAAAAAAATATTGGGTCTTACAATCTCATATTAAATAAAAGTAAAATGTGTGTTATACTATACTACTACTACTAATAATATCGGTATAATAATATCCCGTGATAATAATAATAATAATAATAATAATAATAATACAACAACTACATATATGTAAATTTATACACATCTTGCCCTCTTTTTGTTTTTAGAATTTTATCTTCTTAATTATTGTTTTCAATTTAAATATTTTTCATAATAAAAATATTATTTTCAATTTTATTATTTTATTACTTTTGTAACTACTTATTTGAATTCAAATAATACTCATATGTATAGATAAATGAACAACACAATAAATAAAAATTACAAGTAATTGAGACATACTCCCATAGTAAACAAAAGTAAAATGTGTGTCTAACTATAATAACAATAATAATAATAATAATTAAAAATAATAATAATATCACTATAATAATATCTCGTAGTGATAAAATACTAATAACAATAGTAATAATAATATTATCACTATAATAATATCTCGGAGTGATAATAATAAAAATAATAATAATAATACCATTATAATAATATAATAATAATAATTATTATTATTATTATAAATGCAATATAATTATCATAATAAAAAAATATTTTCCAGTTCTATTAATTTACTAATCTTACTATCTACTTTTTGAGTTCAAAGATTTAAAGATAAATGAATAATAAAACAAATAAAAAATACAAGTAATTGAGATATGATCCCGTATTAAATAAAAATAAGATGTTTGTCTCACCATACTACTACTACTAATAATAATAATAATATTAATACCGCAATAATAATATCCCGTGACAAAAATAATAGTGATAATAATAATAATAATAGTAATAATAAGAAAATAAATTTTTTATCTGAGATTGAAAAATAAAGTAGTGAGAAAAGATGATGGTGTTAGGTCGCGCCAAGAGAATAAAACTCAAAAGTAAAAGTAAGAAAAGAAGAATAATGAAAAAGTTGAGAGAAATCAAATTTCCTGGGGTTCATTCAAAAAGACCTCAACACTTCTCAGGAAATTAAAAAACCTCTATCCTATAAACAAATTACTTGAGATCATTTTAATCCCTCTTAATAAACCCCACTTATAAATCAGAATTGTTGTAGTGAACTACACATATGTAAAAAAATACACATTTTAATGTCCTATTTTGTTTTTAGAATTTTATCCTTTTATTAATTTTTAAATTTATAAAATATTTCACTAAAAAATATTTTAAATTTTATTATTTTTTGTCACTATTTATTGAATTCAAATAATACTCAGTTGGATTGATAAATAATCAACCAATAAATAAAAAATTACAAGAAATAAGATTGGTAGTAAATAAAACTAAAATGTGTGTGTAATTACAATAATAATACCACTAAAAAAATAATATTCTATTTTGATAAAACTAATAATAATAATAATAATAATTATTATTATTATTATTATATAGTAATATAAGAATAATAATACGTTTATAGAAATATAATAATAGTAACCATTATAAATACACTATGATTATGATAATGAAAATAATTTTTTAGTTCTATTAATTTAGTAATTTTAGTAACTATTTTATTGAGTTGAAATATTTAAAGATAAATCAACCACTACACAAATAAAAGTGTTATGATTTCGAAATAAATAAAGTAGGATGTGTGTCTATCTATTATAATAATAATATTATTATTATTATTATTATTATTATTATCCCGTGATAAAAAAAATTAAATGATAATATAACAACTACATGTATGTAAAAAGATACACATATTTAATGTCCTATGTTATTCTTAGAATTTTATCCTCTTAATTATAATTTTTTAAATTTAAATAATTATTGATGATAGAAAAAATTATTTTTTTAATTTTATTATTTTATTAATTTTGTAACTACTTATTTAAATTCAAGAAATTACTTAGATATAGAAATAATAATAATAATATGATAATACTACTAATAATAATAATTTTAATAATAATAATAATAATATAATAACAATTTATTTTTATTACTATAATTATAACAACAACAAAAATAATAACAATAATGTAAATTCTGAATGATATAATATCAATAATAATAAAAAGTATAATAATAATAATATAATAATAATTTTAATAATAATGATAATAAAAAAACAATAAAAACAATAATTTCAATAATTATAATAATAATAATTAATATAATAATACTATCATAATAATTATTATAATAATAATCGTAATGATATAAATTACAATAAAAAATACTATTATAAATAAAACAATATTTATAATTATTATAATAAATATAATAATATTCACAATAATAATATTAGTAATAATAAAAGTTAATATGAAAAATAAAATAAAAATATTATAATCATAACAATTATAATTATAAAAATAATATTAGTATTAAAAATTATAATAATAATAATACAAATAATATTAATAATAACAATAAAATTAATTGTAATAATAATGTTAATAATAATAATACAATAATAGAAAAAATAATTTAAATTACAAAAAACATTATAATAATAACAATATTTTTGATAATGTTATAATCAAAGTAATAATAATAAAAATATTATTAATTATAATAATAATATTAAAATAATTATAATGATTTGAGGTGTAAAATCAATATATTAATATTAAAAATAATAGTAAAAACAAAAATAACAATATAAATTGTAATAATTTCAATAATAATAACAATAACAATTAATATAATAATATTAATAATAATATAAAATATTTCAATAAACAAAACAGAAATATAATCAATAAAAATTTTATTTAATGATAATAATAATATTATTATTAATGTAATAATTATAATAAAAAATAACATTAATAATAATAAAAAAATTAATTATAATAATGTTAATAATAATAATAATAATAATTACGTTGTAGTAAAAAGAATAAAAATTATAACATTATTAATAATAATTTTCATAATGATAAAATATTATTAATAATAAATTTAATAATAATAATAATAATAATATTACATGTTCGTAAATAATATAAGTGGCATTTTCGTGAATAAGGAAAGATAGTAGGAATAATAATTCAGTGACAATTTCGTGTATAGGAAAAAGTAGTAAGGACAGCTTCGTAAATCGGGTAATAGGTCAATGTAAAATTACCAATTAACCAAAAACGTGTAGATGTGTCAAATTTTAAAATAGGGGTGGTTTAGAAATTTCAATAGTACTTAATTTTCTTATATATATATATAGTAAATATATAGTAAATAGCTTCTCGTCTTTACTTTTTTAAATAAAATAATGTTTTGTATATATTTAGTTTCCAATAAAGAATTAATTTTAAATATATTTACAATAGATGACATTAGCTTATTTTTATTTTTTTTATAAGTGATACTTGTTTATCTTATTTTATTTAAAAAATTTATTAACTAAAATTTAAATAAAAAATTAAAAATAAATTAAAATTAAAATTTTAGATTTTTTATAAAGACAATAACTGAAGTGATACTCACTGTATTAAAAAAAAGTGTTGCTTATTGAAAAGATAAAGAGGCAAAAGTGTTTAAATTAGGATAAATGTCAATAATTTTTAGAATAAATATTATGTCTTTGTTTGCATCTTTCGGTGATATTGTATAGAAAGAAGGGAGAGCATTTTCAACATGACATTTGTATTCGAGCCGGTTCATACATGACCCTTATTTATGTATTTATGCATTTATGCATCATTTCATAAAGATTGAAGTTGGAAATAATGGTGACACAAAAAAAGTCGATATATATGTCTTCGAACCTCATATGACGCAAAAAAAAAAAAACATTTTAGTAATGTCAAAAACAACACACAACTATGTTGGTTCACCTATCATGCAACATGTATTTTACTCTTAACGATGCAAGATTATTTTCACAAACATTAAAATACATTCTTCATTATGTTGGTTTCTCTCACATTTTTCATATTCTACAATGTTGTTTTCTCTCCCGATTTTCAAACCCTGATTTTTCATAAATCCTATACTCCTCTTTTTGTTGAACCTCCTACTCCACCACTTCAAGCTTTGCCAAAACAATACAATTCATTGCGAAGTACTTTCTAAACTCCAAAATCATGATGTTCATTTTATCATGTTCATTATCATGTCTTCGCCAAAGTAATTTCACCAATGCACTATTTGCCAAATTTATGTAATGCACTTTTGATTAAGTTTATTCTTTGACTTCAACACTCACCAAAAAGGAAATTTGTTATGGTTCTAAGCATTTATTGTATGCATGCCCTTTCTCAGTTTCAACAAGGTTAAAGTTTTTAGTTACAGTAAAATTTCTCTCAATAAATAAATGAATTGGTAAAATCTTTAACCTAACATCCATTGCGATTTGAAATTTGAACTTTAAACCTTTATTGCAAATCTTTTGTCGCAATCTCAAGTTGTTTATAATTTAAAGTATGGTTTTCGTTATTGTTCTTACCAGATTTGGCTAGTGGTCTCCTAGGTAGGGGAGGGATCACACTTGGTTTGATAACCTTAGGTTTTAATACTACAAAAATGGGGTTAGAATTACATTAAAGAGTACTTCTAGGAACGCTAAAGAAAAGAACATAACTTATAGAGAATTAAGGATACAGTTGAGTGAAAGAAGTCAAGTTTAATCCCAACATCATTTATCTTTGTTATTTATCAAACTTATTTTCAAAATTGCCAAACCTTTATCACTATTTTATTACAAACTTAAATAGATCATAATATTTTTCTATCAAACCAAATTCCTGTGGATGCAACCTTGTTGTGCTACAACTGAACCAGTGCACTTGCTGGATAATTTACACCCTTAATAGGAGGTCAACAAGTACTTAGAGTGTTGTTCAAGTAAGTCAATGGTTGAACACTCGTAACATAGTTGTTATGCTATAACTGAACCAATGCACATGTTGGATAAATTACACCTTTAGTGGGATTTCAACAAGCACTTGGAGTTTTTTCCATGCAAGTCCATGGTTAAACACTCGTAAGGTACTTGGAGTTTTCCAAGTCCATGTTGGACACTCGTCTAGGAGTTTTTTTCAAGTAAGTCCATGGTCAAACACTTATACGATACTTAGAGTGTTTTCCATGTAAGTCCATGGTCAGACACTCGTAAGATACTTGGAGTGTTTTCCAAATAAGTTCATGGTTGGACACTCTAAGGTATTTAGTATGTTTTCCCAATAGGTTCATGGTTGGAAACTCGTAATGTACTTGGATTTTCTAAATAGGTCCATGGTCGTACACAATTGGGCTCAGATCTACTGAGTATCCTCCAGACTAGGTCTACTTTTTGGAATACTTATGTGTTATAATGTAAAACCCGAGAAAAATAAATAAATAATTAAGAATTAAAGAATGGAGATTGGAACAGAAAAGTAAGTATATGAAATTGATGACTCATGATATGGATATGGAAGCAACATGTAGCTTAGTTGGTTAGAGCTCTTTGTTGGGTTTGGGGGGTCCTTTATGCAATTGGTGTGTTTTTGATTTAATTAATTTTAATTAATGTTATATGTGTGTCTTGTGCATGTTTGTGATATTTATTGTGTGTATGTTCAATAGGAAAATTTTAATAGTTTGTTTGGTTTGGAGTTTTGTTTAGAACTTGGTGGTTTTGTGTTTAAACCTTGGTTAAAGCAAAATTATGATTTTTTATTTTTTAGCTTTAATGGCATTTTTCGATAGGTGAAAAGTTGAAGGTAGGTTTAATGAATCTAGATGTAGAGAAGTTGTTTAATTGGGTTTAAATGGAAAGCCATTTTCATTTTTCTGCCTGCTGGCATTGTAGTATCACATGATGTTTCATATTGGTTATGACAATTGATGTTTTTTACGATGTTTATTGTGTGTATGTTTAACAAGAAAAATGAGATAGTTTGTTTGGTTTGGAGTGTTGTTTAGAACTTGGTGGTTGTGTGTTTAAACCTTAGTTAGAGCAAAATTATGATAATTTATTTTTTAGCTTTAATGACATTTTTGGGTAGATGAAGAGTTAAAGGTAGGTTCAATGAATCTAGATACAAACAAGTTTTTAATTGGGTTTAAATGGAAAACAATTTTCATTTTTTAGCTGTTATCATTGTAGTATTGTGACGCCCCGACTACTATACTAAATAATTATTATTTGATAAAAAGATAAGGAATTATTATTTTTTTCATAAGATTATCCTTGAGAGAACATTAATAATAACATAACTTCATATTCATATATATAGTTTACATCTATGTAATTGTTCATGAAATATTACAAAAATATATATATTTGTAAATATTAAGAGTCCTACATCAGAATAAAAGATTGTCTATATTTTTAATATCTCCTAAAGACATTAATAGAAATTATCCATGAGTCAATCTTCAGAAGATCCACCAATAATATCTCTAACAACTCTCATTGAGCAGGTCCCTCTTCTGCTCATGCAACAGATACATATGAAAGAAAAATATGAAAGGAGTGAGGTCTTTATAAGCCTTAAATATCAATCTTAATAAACTCAACAAACAATACAGATACCGGGGGCCTAGATTTGGACCTATAACCACAAAACTTGATCTTGTTTTACCAGACATATGGATCCATATTCCACTTCTAATGATCCAATATGAACATCAAAAGTTACTTTGGGAAGTGATTAGGTAGTTGAGTATTTCTCATAAAATATTGGTACAATCATAATTATTTCTTTCTCGAGAATATTAGCCATTCATCGGCTCACAAAAGAGATATATACTCACTACCTATCCAGATATTCACCTACTTGGTAAAACTTCCTTAGACCCCACCATGGTCCCTGCCTTTCATCCCGTAGTGTACCAAACTGTGACTTCCCAAATACAACCACTCTAACACTGGTTTAATCTCAACTTATTGAAACCAGACTTAACTCTTACTTAACTGACATACTCTTGGATATTTTCAAAGTTCATAAAATGTGATGACTATCAATTCATGTCATTGTATAAACTATACACAAAGAATATAAAACAACGATAAAATGTACATGCAATTTTCTTCTATCCAAGCTCACCGAATAAAATAATATTTACTTTCACTTCACATTTATTTATTTTTAATTATAAAATAATGATAAAATAAGAATCAAAGCAAGAACATTAAATAAATAATTAGATAAGGATTAGAAAGTTATAAATAAATATAGTAACAAAATATAAATTAAACAAGACCAGTGCGTAACTGGAGATAAAAATAAATAAAATAAATAAATAGGACCAGTACATAACTGGAGATAAATAAAAAATAAAATAAATAAATAGGACTAGTGCGTAACTAGAGATAAATTAAATAAATAAATAAATAGGATCAGTGCGTAACTGGAGATAAATTAAATAAACTAAATAAATAAGACCAGTGCATAACTGGAGATAAATTAAATAAAATAAATAAACAGGATCAATACATAATTGGAGATTAAATTAAATAAATAAATAAATAAGATCAGTGCATAATTGAAGATTAAATAAAATAAATATAAAAGGATAATAAATAAAAATAAGTTAAATGAAAGTAAATAGAATAATATATAAGTCAAAATAAATAAAAGTTTAATATAAAACCCATGAGTTTATCAAGATTAATATAAAAAGAGCTTAACTTCACTCCCCCTTACGTTATTGATTGAAGGGCACACTAATAATCTTTCAAGAAGACTAAGATCTCCTTGAATCTTTGCTCTAAACTTTCTTTCCCTCTCTTCTTTCTCTTCCTCTTTCTCTCTCTTCTTTCTCTTTCTCTCCTTTCTTTCTCTTTCTCCTTTTCTTTCTCCTTTCTTTCTTTTACCTTCACATAACCTCATTCCATCTATATATATATATATATATATATATATATATATATATAAGCAAGCCATGTGCTTATCCTTTTTTTTTCAAAAATCATGATTACATGCATTAATGAAGAGATAATCCTTATCTCTTCATCTTATCTTTTTTTTCTTCTTTTCTTCTTATCTTTTCTTCTTATCTCTTCTTTTTCTTTTTCTTTTTTTTTCTTTTCTATATTTTTTTTATCTCTTTTAGAAGATTCTTCATATATATTTTTTCTTACACACACCTATTTAAGAAAAATATTTTTACCTAATATTTATATATATATATATATATATATACATATTTTATTTATTTTGTTT
>Ga0214543_1002318_pt1 | contig 37360 bp, 21 predicted proteins | sample CNSS2metaG_FD_160094 | JGI IMG/M metagenome (GOLD analysis project Ga0214543, IMG submission 160094) | Root nodule microbial communities from cowpea collected in UCLA plant growth center, Los Angeles, California, USA - CNSS2 | ecosystem: Host-associated > Plants > Roots > Nodule | place: USA...
CTTTTCACTGTAACCCATCAAGTACGTGTGAGAAGAGAAAGAAAGGCAAAGAGATAGATTGGGAAACGGTGGTTGAAGAGCACACAAGATTATAAATTGAAGAACGCATATTCACAGGATCTCTCATAGATCAAGGTTAGTGCTCTATTATGATTTATCGTGTGAGAATTATAAATCTTAAAGATCCTTAATTAAGTTTTACATGAAAAGTTTAAAAGCTGGAAAAAGTTGATGAGATTTGAAAGGTATGAGATCTTTGACGATAGTTTTACAAAAGGAAAAAGTTTTAAAAGTTCCTTATTTTGTATAAATCTGATACTCTAGTTGGTAAATTTTGAAATTACGATTATAATTAGCATTATACTCTCGAACTCGAATGCCAAATAAAACACTAAATATTGTTGTGAAAGAAAAAACTCAAACTAGGTCATGAATTAGCTATAAAAATGTATAAGTTATTAGAAGTCAAGAGATAAAAAATGAAATGAACAAGGGAAAAAGAGATTTTTGGATGATAGTAGTCAAATTCAATTCGTCTTTTGCATACAAATAAGATAATATTATAGCGTGCAACACAAAAATCTTTTATCAACGTTACATTAAATGATGTACCATATTTATTATTTAGTTTAAGTCTTCTGTCACGTGCAACAAATTAGTCCATAGTTTATGCAATTCTTCTTTTCCACAAATAGGAATATGCTAAATCTTGTTTCAAGTTTTATATGTTTCTTAAAGTACAACAACAAAAAACAAGTTAAACACTAGAAGAATGTTTGTATTTGGCTGTCATAAAAGAGTGACTTTAAAACACTCCATAAAATTAATATATATTCTTTTATTTATTCAATTTTTGTTGTCGAGAAAAAATACTTTCGGTCAAACCAAATTTAAAATGATAAAAAATAAAATATGAATAATAGAGTAGAGTGCCATGCTAAAAAAGTAATATTATTTTATTTATGACAGTCAAAATATTAAAGTAATAATATTAATTAAATAAATAAATTACATCAGCCTAATCCACGTTAAAAATAAAAATGAATATATCAATTATAACGTCGGTCTGACGAACGCTAATGAAACATATCATTAGAAAACATATTCAAGCGTCGGTCTGCCAACACTTTTTAAGATAAATAAAATATAAATGAATTTAAATTTGTTACCTTCCCTCTCTATTCATTTCCAAGTAGATAAGTAACTTTCCCTCATTAAACTGAATTCAGTTGTTCCTTTTTTTTCTATATTTCTTCCCTGTTCCTCGTTCTCCATCCTATCCCTATATCCCTGTTATCACAAAGCTCCCAAACCCAGTACGAAGCCTTAATATAGCTCCTCCCAAACTCAGCCGGTGTGTGAAGCCCGAATCTTCACCTCAAAATCTGAGAAGCTTAAACCCGCTGATGAGGAGGTCCAGCACTGTTTCTGTGGAGGTGGGGAACTGTTTTTGTGGAGGTCGAGCACTGTGTAACACATTTGTTTATTTTGATGCATATTTGCGTTTGAAATTGTTATTGGTTAGGGTTCTGAGATTTTGAATCGCATGCTTTCTTATTACCTCTTCCATTTCTTAACTTTCTTCTCCTATTTCATCATTCGCAGCTCTGCTTCCGAAGTTCTTGTGCCTCATCCCATCCAATGTCTCCTTCGTCGTGTAAATTTTTCTTTCCCTTTCTCTCTCTCACACTGGTTTCCTTACAGATTACTTACTTTACTTGTTCCCCTCTCTCAGGAAATACAAATGTTGCTTGTGTTCGTCATATTGGTTGTCATGGAGGTACGCACTGTTGACATCAGATTGAATTTGACCTCGATTTTTCCTTCTGCTTTTACATTTCCCTAAAATTTACTAGTTGATTGTGTGAATGAATGGTAATTGTTAACTCTAAAAATTGGCATAAAAAAATGAGGGGCTACTCAGAGGGTTGAACTTGAACAAACTCACACTTTAAAAAGTGTGAGTTTCTTTGTCTTACTGTTGGGCTGTCCATGGGATTAAATTTCCTCTATCTTTGGTTGTTCTGTTTCATGTTATATTGTCCGTGCAGCTGTTGTGAGAATGGGATTTATTTTGCTGTGGTTTTCCTCATGGAATACTTCTTATATTTTAGTTATGCTTTAGAGTTTTATAATTTCAATGCCTCTTACAGGTAAAAGCATTGTATGTAAAGAACCTTCCAGGAAACATTACTCAGGATCGTCTCAAGGAGTTGCTTGAACACTATGGAAAAATCACAAAAGTGATTGCCCCTTCTTCTAAAGCTGGCCAAGAAAAGAGCAAATACGGTTTTGTGCACTTTGCTGAAACATCAAGTGCCATGAAGGCATTGAAGAACATAGAGAAATATGAAATTGATGGTAGTTTGTTTTATTGTTTTATGATACATTCTTTCTAATATTTTAAAAATAGTGGACTAGACTATTACGAATGGTAAGCGTTGTTTTCTTTGGGGATGAACAGGACAAACATTGGAGTGTTCACTAGCGAAGCCACAAACTGATCAGAACTCATCTGGGGCAGCAAATCAACAAAAGTCAGCCTCACTTCCCACTTATTCAGCTCATGTTGGTTATAGTATGGGTTGGTGGTGCTTATGGTGCTATAGGTGCAGGGTATGGTTGGAGAGACTAGAAAGTTTAAGAGGTAAATATTTCCATTGAAATAGCCAATTTAATATGCATTGAGATCACAACCATCAAGCAGAAGAAAAGGATAAAAATAAAAAACCGAACTGTATTCTCATTCAACGTTTGTGAAGTGATAGAAGTTGATGTTGCATAACTAATTTTGAAAATTTAAATTATTTAAGGAACTTTATCCTAAATTGTTGATAGGTTAATTTTGCATGTTTCATGTGTCCTAGGAATCTTGAAATTTTAAATTTAAATATTAAAATACCTTTACTCAATTTTTATAGTTTAATTTTTCTAGTCTAATATGATAAAAGTGATAATATGTTGCTGCCATAATATGGCTAAAATATTGGTGTAATGGAACTGTGCACTCGGCAAAGTTGTAGTCTTAACTTTATAACTTCCTGATTTTGGTGAACTTTTTTCATCAGACTATCGTCAATCATGGTGCTCTCCAGGCTTGTTGGGCTTGTTAACACATAATCATACGAAAAACATCAAGAAAGAAACTTACTGGACCATATTGAACATTACAGATGGAAACAGAGAACAAATACAAGTAAGCCAGTAAATCCCAATTGCTTTTTTATTTGATTTAAATCCTTTTTTCTAATCAAACAGGCTATTGAAATTTCTTTTATCATTTATCCTTTTCTTTTAACTTTGACAAAGTTTGTTAGCATGTTTTATTACGGTTAATGTTTGATTTTAACGGGTTGTTTAAATTTTTTTAAACTGTTTTTTTTAATTGCTATAGTTCGGTTCCTTTGTTAACTTTTTTCTCCGCTAATACTCAACTGTTAGCTGTGGGTTAACACAAATTTGAACATGAATAATAGTGTGAAAAGTTTAAAAGCTAGAAAAAATTTATGAGATTTGAAAGGTATAAGATGTTTGACGATAGCTTTATAAAGGAAGAAGTTTTAAAAATTCCTTATTTTGTATGAATCTGATACTCTAGTTGGTAAATTTTGAATTTACGAGTATTAGCTGTATACTCTCGAACTCGAATTCCAAATAAAACACTAAATATTGCTGTAAAAGAAAAAACTCAAAACTAGGTCATGGATTAGCTATAAGAATGTATAAGTTAGTTATTAGAAGCACAAGGATAAAATATACGCTTATAAGTGATCTAATTATCTGAATATTTATAATCTAATTGTTATTTGGTGCTTTGATTTAAAATTTATAGAATTATCATTTCTTTTTAAATAATACATACTTAGAAGCATAATTTAGTCTTAGTAAACATTTAGAAAATAAAATTATCAAATAAAAATGACTTTTAGTTTAGAATAAAACAAATATATTTTCGATATTTAATATTTCTTAACAAATATCGTTAAAATACAACACTACTTCATTTGACTTTGGTCAACCCCTACGTTTTGACAAACGTTATGTGCAAATGAAATCACATTGGACAAAAGCTAGGTCAACATCAAACTTTTGTTTAAAATACAAGAGAAGAATATGCGGGGAGAGAAAGTGAGAAAGTTACATGCCAAACAGAGTAGCTTCATTTTTGTTAGAGAGAGATTGAACTAAAACCATGTAGCGACTTAGTGGATATGTGAATCAACTCTTCACTGGAGTTGACAAATCTAGCGGTGATTTTCCAAACTCCATTTTTTTTTTTGTCATATGAAATAACAATCTATATCAATGTCTGCAAATGAAGAATTCAAAAACGGTATTTTACAGCAAAATTATCATTCTCTTCTTTCTTAGTTGGAATAAAAGGAGCACAAACCACAAATGTAGACCATTCAAGCGAGAGACCAACAATGACCGAAGTGTTATTTTTCTTTTCAATTTTTTTTTATTTAAAAAAAAAAATCAATCAAGCAGAGAGCGTGTCACGTGTTAAAGTCAATGTTTTATATTCAAATTGATTCTTATATTTGTTATTTTTATTTAATTTAATCTCAATTTTGTTTAAAATAGAACAATTTTGTCCCTTCTCGAATTAAAACAAAATTTATTTATTTATTATATAAATGTTATAATGATATTTTTATTAAAATTCATATTTTTATTAAATATTTTGGTTATAATTAGTTTAAAATTAGAATGAAAAATTGTAAGAATGAAGACTAATTTTAAAATTTTAGGTGTTAGTTGTCATCCTTAAAATTTTCGTTGTAATTTTAAACTAATTATAACTTTAAACAATAAATATTTAATAAAAATGTGAATTTTAATAAAAATATCATTCTAAGTTTTATATAAAAATTAAATTTGGTATTAATTTTGAAAGGGACAAAAATGTTCAACTTTAAACAAATTTGGATTAAATTGAACAAAATAACAAATATAGGGACCAAATTAAATATAAAATATCAACTTTGATATGTGACATGATGTTAGATTTCCATGTAGACATTTTTTAAAAAATTTAAAAAAAATACAAAATGACAAGAGAGTCACGGTTCATTATATTTAATTATTCAAACCGCGTTAAAAAAGAAGAAGTTAAAAAGAGAAGACTAAATTTACAAAAATTGGGACTTGATTGAAATAATATTAGGACAAAAATTGAACAAAAATAGAGAAAAAAAGAAATATTTTAACCAGAAAAAAGTAACTTGAAAGTTAATTGATAAAAAAATAAAAAAAAAAAAAAGAAAGAAAGAGAGATATCATTCTCCTTGGCAACATTGTGTTAAGCCATCCAAAGAAACTTGAATTAGTGTTTTTTTTTTTCTTTGTCTTGTGCTGTATCAGTGACCCCTATTGTCTTCAATCAAATAGTAGACCATTTTCAAACAAAATCCAACAACACTTAAGTATAAATAGGACTGGCTAATTGAGAGTCACTTAACTGATTATAATCATACATAACAATCCTACTGAATAGTGAGCACAATCTGAGGCTGCATATATTGGACTCTATAGCCAAACTTGGGTTGGTGTCTCTCTCAAAGCATGATGTTGGAAAAAGGTGCAAGTAGAACTTATGAAGATGCATTCGAAGCCTCCAATGGCACGATTCAACTAGCAGGTTCCAATGCTTTGATGATGATGGTCGTCTCAAAAGAACTGGTAAGTAATCAAATATCCTCCAAAGTCCAAGTATTTGAAGTTCATCAATTTCACTTCATGTCATCTAATTGTTATTTTTAAATAACTCGTTTTTTTTGTCTCTAAAACAAACAAAACAAATTGTTTTGGTTATTGGTAAGTAGTCATTTCAAACACACCGACTTTGAGCTTCATAAGACAGGAACTGTTTGGACTGCAAGTGCCCACATAATAACTGCTGTTATTGGTTCTGGAGTGTTATCTCTGGCTTGGGCTATTGCTCAGCTTGGTTGGATTGCTGGTCCTGCTACAATGATTCTGTTCTCTGTGGTCACTTATTACACCTCACTTCTTCTAGCTGCTTGTTACCGTACTGGAGACTAAGTTATTGGCAAAAGAAACTACACTTACATGGATGTTGTTCGATCCCATCTAGGTATGCATGCTACCCAACTCAATTATGGTACCATTTGTAATGTCTTTTTTCATAGCATTTCCGGAAAAAGTATAAATTAAAACTAGTTTATATCAAAGTTGGCAGATCAATTCAAGGTCTCGACTTTCTTGTTCATATTCATGCTTTTACTGAAGAAAAACATTCTTGGGTTTTGAAGGTAGAATGAATGCTAAGTTGTGTGCATGGGTTCAGTATGCGAACCTTTTTGGAGTGGCAATAGGGTACACCATTGCAGCTTCCATAAGCATGATGTGAGTTTTGAATGATGCAAGTGTTGTTGTGTGGATCAAAGTGTAAGAACAAATGTGTTGATTGATGTTTTCAGTTGTAACAAACTTGTACAATATTCCTTTTGAACAAACTTGCAATCTTGCACTTGCATTTTGTACGTTTTGTTATGTTGTACGTTTTGTTATTTTGTCCTTTCTGTTTCGTTATGTTATTTTGTCCTTTCTGCTATTAGAATTCTAGAATAGAAGGGGCTGTATTTAGGATACTGATTGTATATAAATATTGGATGATCTTTTATTAAATGCACACCTTTTGATTATTGCCAAACACTGTCACCTTTTATCATCTTTCATTATATGGTATCAAAGCTCCCTCTTGGAGCTCTGCTTATTCCTTCCAAATGTCTTCTACTCCTCCTGCCAGTACAAAGAACTCTAATGAAGCCACTGATCCTACCATGAACCCATCCAGTCCCTTCTTCATTCATCCTAGTGAAGGACCCTCCTCTGTCTCCATAACCCCTGTCCTTGATGGCACAAACTATCTGTCCTAGTCACGTGCCATTAAAATGGCTTTAATCTCAAAAAATAAGATGGCTTTCTTGTTAGGCACCATTCCTATTCCTAAGGTTGAAGAACCTCTTTATTCTGCTTGGGAAAGGTGCAATACCCTTGTCATGTCGTGGTTACTCAACTCGGTTACTCCTTCCATCACCCAAAGCGCTATTTTCTTCGAGTGTGCCATAGACATTTGGAATGACCTTTGCGAATGTTTTTCGCAAGGCGATCTCCTAAGAATCGCAGAGCTCCAGGAAGAAATATATGGACTTTCTCAAGGAACTCGTTCTGTCTCTGAGTTTTACACCACATTGAATACCTCTAGGAAGAACTCGATAACTACAGACCCTTTTCTTCTTGCTTGTGTCTTGCCAAAACTTACCACCAACAGGATTTCATAATTCGATTCCTCAAAGGTCTGGATGAACGCTTCTCTGTTGTGCGTTCCCAAATCCTTTTGATGGATCCTCTTCCCGCTATCAACCGCATCTTCTCCATGGTTGTCCAACAGGAACGACAACTCACTTTGTCTTCACCTACTGAACCCAACGCCTTTGTGAATGTAACTAATCACTCTTTCTCCGGCAAAGGGCGTAGCTTTGGTCCTCCTTCCGCTGTCAAAGGGGCCTCTACCAAGAAATGCTCCTATTGTCATCGTCCTGGACACACCATTGACGTGTGTTAGGGAAAGCATGGCTATCCCCCTGGTCATCCTCGATACCCAGGAAGGCCAAAGTTCAACCGCGATGCCTTTAGCTCTTCCTCCTCCATTAACAATGCAGCTGTGATTGAACCGACTGAGGGAGGCAACGGTTCCGAGAAGGAGGGAGGCCCCATCACTTTGACTCAGGCCCAATATCAAACCCTAATGTCTTTGCTCCAACCACAACAACAAAAAAATGCTTCTGATGTAACTGGGCCCAACTCTCTCGTTCAGCCCAATAGAGTGAATCTCATCAACACTCCAAATGATCAAAAAAATTGAGTTTAATGGTACCTCCTTTATTTCTTGCACTAACACACACCATACCTCTTACACCATTCACAATGTTCCCTAGATCATAGTTTCAGGAGCAACAAATCATGTTGCATCTTCTCTAAATTATTTTTCAAATTATTCTAACATTAAACCTGTACAAATAAGTTTACCTGATAAGTCCATTGTTAGTGCCCACATATCTGGAACAGTCATTTTTTCTCACGAATTTATCATTCACAATGTTTTGTTTGTTCCGGTTTTTCATTTTAATCTTTTATCCATATCCAAACTCATACTGACTCATAAATATATTCTCATCTTTCATGATTTTTTTTTGCACCATCCAGGACAAGCGTACGTTAGGGATGATTGGTTTGGCTAATCTTCAACAAGGTCTATATCATCTGCAAGTCAACAAAGAAGCCAAGGTTCTTTCAACAACCAAACCTTCCATTAATGAAAGTGCTACCAATACCATCTCAAACTCCAACCTTTGGCATTATAGATTAGGACATCTCTCGGGAAACCGATTAAATATGTTATGTGAACAATTCCCTTTTATTCCAAAACATATTAATGAAAATTGTGACATTTGTCATTTTGCAAAACAAAGAAAATTGCCTTATTGCCTTAGTGATAGTAGAACTTCAAAAAAATTTGATCAGGTGCACATAGACATTTGGGGACCTTTTTCTAAGGCCTTCATTCATGGTGAAAAATATTTTTTAACTATCTTGGATGATTTTAGTAGATATGCTTGGATTGTCTTATTGAAATCAAAATCCGAAGTGAAAATTTATGTTCAAAATTTTATTTCTTTAATTGAAAATCAATTTGATTCAAAAATAAAATGTATACGGATGGATAATGGTCAAAAAAATTTTCTTAAAGATTTTTTTGCTTCAAAAGAGATTATACATCACACCAGTTGTGTTTATACCCCTCAACAAAACGGGCGTGTTGAGAGAAAACACCAACATATTCGTAATGTGGCATGTGCTCTCATGTTTCAATCTCAATTGCCCAATAAAACATGCAGTTTATCTTATTAACCGTATACCTTCACTAGTTACAAAGAAACAAACTCCTTACGAACTTTTGCATAACCAAAAACTTGATTTTTCCATGCTTAAAGTTTTTGGTTCTTTATGTTATGCAACCACTGGGCCCAAACAAAAATTTGATTCTAGGTCTAGAAAAGGAGTTTTTCTCGGCTATCAGTTTGGCACAAAAGGCTATATTATTTTAGACTTACAAAATAAAGACATTTTTGTCTCTAGAGATGTTATCTTCTATGAGTCCCATTTTCCTTTTAATAACAAACTCGAGGCCCAAGAAAAAGAAAAGTTATTTCCTCCACAAACAAAGACCTTCCATGACATTGATCCTCTCCAACTTACACCTCACCACAATAATTTTACACCTCAGGACCAACATCCATCACAGACTCCCATTTTACCTCAAACCTTATCTTCCCCAACAACCTCATCCTCTCCACAAATTTCGCCATCAACTTCTCCATCCCAGTCAATCTCGCCACATATCTCTTCCTCACCTCATCCAAACCCTATTCCTTTCATACCAAGACGAACCACTCGTAGCTCTAAACCCAATGTTTGACTTGCAGATTTTGTTTGCTACAACCTAGAGACCAAACCAAATCAATCATCGTCAACGTGCATGTATCCTATCCAATCTGTTCTTTCTTCCATTAATGAGTTTGAGCGTCATTATGTCATGAACCTAACTTCTGAGATTGAGCCCCTAAACTATCAAGAAGCAATTTTGAAGTCGTGTTGGAAAGAAGTCATGAAGGATGAAATTGAGGCTTTAAAGCTGAACAAAACTTGGGAGATTGTGGAAACTCCTAAGAATGTCAAGCCCATAGGATGTAGATGGGTTTACAAAATCAAAAGGAAACCAAATGGGAGTGTGGAGCGATATAAGGCAAGGCTTGTTGCGAAAGGATTCTCTCAAGTTGAAGGGATAGACTTCTTTGAGACTTTTTCTCCAATGGTTAAAATGACCACCTTACGAGTTATCCTTGCCCTAGCTTCCATAAACAATTGGAAATTGCAGCAACTGGATGTTAGTAATGCCTTTTTACATGGTGACTTGTCCGAGGAGGTTTACATGAAGATTCCTCAAGGTCTATATGGGTATAAATCCTTACAGTGTTGCAAGCTCAAGAAATCTGATATCGCTGTCGTAGTGAACAAAATAGTTAGGGTTAAGATAACCCTGAGTCGTCTCACAACGAATACGGAATTGATCTCAAATATTTGATTCTTAAAAATGCAATTAAAACTAACAACTATAAAAATAGGGGGTTTTGATATGCAAAGAAAATGACACGGAAGATTGTAAACACAATAATAGTAAATAGGTCAATTCCACTACTTTTTCTAAATAAGATTCTTCATTGGTTATCTAGAGTATATTGTTAAATTAATTATTGTTGTTGATTTACAAATCAATCAATGTAAAGACTCAATTCATTTGTTGGCATTTCACTTTTAATCAAAGTACAGTCTCAATTAAAAGTGAGAATTGTTAGATTGTCCATAGTAAATTCAATCAAAGTACAGTCTCAATTAATTTTACTATGCCTAATCAGGTCTATTCCTTTGTTTCTTCATCAAATAGAAAACTTAATTAATCAAAGTAAAGTCTTGACTAATTTTAGTTAAAGTAATTACCTCTAATAAAAGTAAAGTCTCAATTATTGGCAAAAACTTATTTAATCAAATGAAAGTTTCTAAATAAAATCAAAGTAAAGTCTCAATTTAATTTAAAAACCTTTTAACTCATATGATTAGCATGCATGTAGATGAATCATTATTTTCTATTCGATTAAGAAGCAAAGGACATAAATAAACAAAAACCACAACAATAATCAAAATAACAAACACATAAATTCATCTAACCTCAGAATCCAGTTAAGAAATTACAGTGGAATCAACGATGAAGGAAAGAAAATAAAAGAAAAGAGAGAATGAGAGATGTGATGGATGACGGTGTTTGCCAAAATTAGAGAGTTCTAAGTTGTTTAAGTTGTCAGTCGTTTCTGCTCCCTTAAGTCTCTTTATATAGGCTTTAACTGGACTTTAGGCTTTATATGTCAGTTGCTAAAATCTTTTATTTTTATTTAATTAATTAGCAACTTAATTCCTATCTAATTTCCAATTCTGCCCCTCTTATTTAACTATTTTTGCAGTTTTGATCAAAGTTGACTGCTGACTTTGACCAGTTGACCAGTTAGACTGTTCAATAGCAGGCTGACACGTGGCAGAGTGCACTCTCTTTCCAAACTAGGGTTTCTGCCTCCATGGTTTCTTCTTTGGCTGCGCGGCCGTGACTGGTTTTCTTCTCCGACGAAGGCGCGGTGGTCGGATTCGCTAGCGTGGTGGCTCGCGTTGCTGCTACAGGTGGTGCGGTCTGGATTCTGGTTGCTCTCCGTGCCAATGATGATGCGATGCAGGTTTGTGTTGGTGGAAGGCGCAACGAATTCTGGTTGCAGATCCAGATGCTGCTGCGTTTCCATGTGTGGTGCAATTGCTCGTGGTGGTGCTCGGAGAAGATGGAAAATGGTTCAGATGCAGATCCGACGAGTGCAGATCTGTGAAGGTTCGATCATGGCTGTGGTTACGTGATGGTCGTGCTGCTGCAGCGTGGATCTGTTCGAAGGTGGCTCGCTGTGTGCACAAATGGTTCGCATTCTCCTCTCTGCCATGGATGTGTGTTGCAGGAACGTGGCGGAGTTGCGGTGGTGATGTTCAACGTCAGCCGCAAGAATGGAGAATGGTATGGAGGCGCGCTGCAGTGATGATGGAGAACGCTGCTATGTGCTCGCGAGAAAGATGGAAGCTTCCATGGTTCTCGACGTTTCTGCTGAATTCTCCGGCGAGTTGCAGGCACGGAGGATGGTGGTGGCACGGCTGACAGCGAGGTCCGTGAATGGTGGCCGGCGGCTGCCATGGTGATGGTAGGAGAGGAGGAAAATTAGGGTTAGGGTTTCATGTGTGAGATGGAGGAGATGATGACGTGGCAAGATCTAACTGGTCAATTTGGTGAGTGGAGGATTATGACACGTGGCTTGTTATGGTTGGCTAATTTTAAAAGGTGGGGATTGCCACATGGCATGATCTGGTTGAGTGGAGTTTAATGGTAGGAGGGGTGCAACTTAGTAAAAACTAGGGGTGCAGAACAGGTTTTTGGTGGTCCACTTTAGAAGGAGTGTGCAAATAAGATCTAGGGGTGCATTTAGCTCCTGATTTATTCTTTTCCAAAATTTCCTGATTTTGGACTTATTTTGTAACTTTGAATATTTCAAATCCACACTATCAATGACCAAAAATAAATTCCAGCTGCATTAACAAACGTTAGAATATCCAATAATATTTTATGCAACTAAAATTAATTTTTACGCCACTTTTACCAAACTTACTCAATAAATCCAATAATCACAAATCCTAATTAAATCAATCTTTAAGCATAGAAAATTCAATTAAATCCCCAAATTTAAATATTAAATGAAGGCAAAAGTTTGAACTCATCAAAATCTCTCTATGGCCTAAAATAAGCAAGTCGGAAATGGTATGAGAAACTCTCTAACCTTCTTCTCTCATCTGGTTATTCGCAATCACATGCCGATCACAGTTTGTTTATCAAGCATGAAAAAGGGGAATTTACTGGTTTATTGATATACGTTGATGATATTGTTTTAACTGGCAACTCTTCCACTGAAATAACAAAGCTCAAGCATATACTTCAATCCAATTTTCGAATTAATGATTTGGGGGAACTCAAATATTTTCTGGGATTAGAAGTAAGCAGGTCTGATGATGGCATCTTTGTATCTCAACGAAAATACTGCCTTGAGTTGCTTTCAGATTCAGGATTATTGGTTGTAAACCGAGTTCCACTCCTATGGATAGTTCTCTTCGTTTAAAGCAAGATAATTCGAGTGAATTACTTGATGATCCCCTCTCCTATAGGCGCCTTGTTGGTCGTTTGATTTACCTTACAACGACTCGTCCAGACATCGTTTTTGCGACTCAGCAATTAAGTCAGTTCATGGCAAATCCTACAAAGTCTCATTTAGGTGCTGCAATAAGAGTTCTTAAATACTTGAAAGGCTGTCCAACCAAGGGGCTCTACTTCAAACGGAATTCTCCTATCCACCTAATTGGTTTTAGTGATGCCGATTGGGCAACTTGCGTCTTCACACGCCGATCAGTCACAGGTTATTGTTTCTTCATAGGGAACTCTTTAATTTCTTGGAAAACCAAAAAACAGAATACTGTGTCGCGTTCTTCCTCCGAAGCAAAATATAGAGCCCTTGCTACTAGTACCTACGAGTTGCAATGGTTAACTTACCTTCTCCATGATCTCAAAATCCAGTGTTCTAAGTCAGCAACACTTTATTGTGATAATCAATGTGCTTTACACATTGCTGCAAATCCAGTCTTTCATGAAAGAACGAAACACTTGGAGATAGATTGCCATTTGGTTCGAGAAAAGGTACAAGCAGGATTAATGAAACTTCTTCCAGTTCCATCATCTCGGCAACTTGCTGATATCTTCACTAAAGCTCTTCCCCCTCGGCTATTCCATGCAAACTTGTCCAAGCTAGAAATGGTTGATACTCCTCTCCAGCTTGCGGGAGGCTAACAAACTTGTACAATATTCATTTTGTAACAAACTTGCAATCTTGCACATGCATTTTGTACATTTTGTTATTTTGTACGTTCTGTTATTTTGTCCTTTCTGCTATTAGAATTCTAGAATAAAAGGGGTTGTATTTAGGATACTGACTGTATATAAATATTGGATGATCTTTTATTAAATGAACACCTTTTGATTATTGCCAAACACTGTCACCTTTTATCATCTTTCGTTATAGGTTGTTCATGAAACAGGACAGTTAAAAGGTCTAATTGTTATCATAACAGCGGAGAAAAAGATCCATGCAAAATCAACAGCAATTTTTACACGATTTCATTTGGAATTGCCGAAATTATTTTATCCCAAATTCCAGAATTCAACGAGATATGGTGGCTCTCTATTGTGGCTGCTGTTATGTCTTTCACATACTCTATAATTGGACTTGGTCTTGGAATTGCTAAAGTTGTAGGTATGTTTCTATTCATGTGATGTTATAGAAAATTGTCATTTACTACATCATTATCAGTTGAGGATTGTACTATTACAGGGTAGAAATTTGACTTGAGTTGTGCTTGTAACAGGAAACAGAATGGTTAAAGGAAGCTTAACTAGTTTAAGTATTAGTGCTGTTTTAGAAAGCCAAAAAATTTGGAGGAGCTTCCAAGCTCTTGGTAACATAGCCTTTGCCTACTCCTACTCAATGGTCCTTATGGATATTCAGGTACATCTACTTTTTCTGAATTTTATTACATTCATATGAACTTCACTGTTCAAAACATAGTTTCTTAGGTATAACTTGTATGGTTTCAATCAGCATTGAAACTTTACATCAACAATTTGTGTGATTCTAAATGTGAACATTTATTATATGGATTCTTGAAATGAAGCTCTAATTTTGATATAAGAAATAACTCAGTAGTATCTAAAGATTAGTTTCAATGTTTTTTTCCATATTGTAAGTTGAAGTCTAAACTAAACTAAAACCGAGGTTGTTATGAAACAGGACACAATCAAATCACCTCCTGAAGAGTCAAAGACAATGTCGAAGGCTACTTCGGTGAGTGTTTTAGTGATGACCATTTTCTATCTGCTATGTGGTGGCTTTGGCTATGCAGCTTTTGGAGATGAAAGCCCTGGAAACCTGCTCACTGGTTTTGGCTTCTATAACCCATATTGGCTCCTTGACATAGCCAATGTTGTCATTGTTGTCCACCTTCTTGGTTCATACCAAGGTTACTGCCAACCCTTGTTCAAATTTATTGAAAACAACGCAGCACGAAAATTCCCATAGTGATTTTATGACGAAGGAATTTGAAGTACCAATCCCTTGTTCAAATTTATTGAAAACAACGCAGCACAAAAATTCCCAGAGAGTGATTTTACGGTGAAGGAATTTGAAGTACCAATCCCTGGTTGCAAACCCTTGAAGCTGAACCTCTTCAGGTTGGTTTGGAGGACAAGTTTTGTGATATGATGTACTGTGATAGCAATGGTGCTACCATTCTTCAATGACATTGTGGGGCTTATTGGTGCCATTGCATATTGGCCACTCACCGTGTATTTCCCAGTGGAGATGTATATTGTTCAAACTAAATTACCAAAATGGAGCACAAAATGGATATGCCTGCAGATGCTTAGTGCTGCATGCTTCGTCTTGACAATGGTAGCTGCAGTAGGTTCCATTGCTGGAGTTGTTGATGATCTTAAAGTTTACAAGCCATTCATGACCAATTACTAGTTGACTGCCATTTATCTGTTAACATCATTGTTAGAGATTTCATCAGCAATTTTCGAAAAAGAGGTGACTTTTTGCTAATTTGAAATCTATAGGGAGTGATCTTGTTTATTCCTGAGTGTTCATGTCGTGTAATTTGTTCTGCTTCCTAATTTCCAAATAAAAAAAACAGAGTGCCAGATACATAAGCTTTCAAATTATAGGTTTTCTGGATTTATATTTCCTAATATCCAGTTTCTTTTATTTTTATTTACTGAAATAACCTACTTTTGAATTAATTTACGAAGTTAACCAAATCTTCTAAAGATAAGAAATCTGTAACATCCCAATTTTAGCAGTTTAAAGCTAATAAAAATAGGGAGTTTCATCATGGTTCCAAAACAGATAATCTAGTGTACACAATATATTAATACAACCTTACAAAAGATATGACTATAAAAATATATCACTTATACACTGAAACTAAACTAATAAACTCTATACTTAAACTAACCATTGCTAAAGCTCTCATTGGAAACCTCCTCATCAACCTAAAACGATGGTTCTTCATCCTCCAGAAGCGCCTTTGACATTGCAACCACATCTGCTCCCACCGAATAGGTGATCATCGCAAAAGGAAAACATACAACACGAGACAAACACACAGAAAGCAAGGGTAAGCTAATCTGATTAAAGGAATCATACAGTTCAATTAATAATAGAAATCATGCAATCTTTCTCATTTTCACCAGAATCACATAGACCACCACAAACACAATGCATATATATTACTTTAGACTCGATATCCGGATTATGTAAGCGACATTGGATCTCTGGGTGGCTTGCACCTGTGAAGGTTCCCAAACTCTACAGAGTTTGGACACAAGGGGTTATCACCCAACCAGTCCCAAGGTAAGTCCCCTTCGCGTCTGTGACTGAATAGGGTACACAGACTAGGACCTCCTGCTACTCCTCACGACATAATCCATTACACTCTACATGAACCTTAATGGTTATTAGAGCGTCAGGATACCAACCCATACGGAGTCCTCACGTCCTTACACACACTAACATACTCTTTTGAATTTCCCTTGAAATTCTAATTCAACCACTTCTTCTCATATTCCAACTTCATGCAATTTCACCACATATATTACCAGTCATAACAATTCATGCATATCATAACTAAGTTCACATTTTAACATTTAAACATAGCTTCATCCATTAGAAACAGAGAAATAACACTCAGCTGCAGAGGTTCTCGCCCAAGCTGAAAGGTCTCGCCCAGGCGAAAGGGCTCTCTCGCTTAGGCGAGTCATTCTCGCCTGAGCGAGGCTCGAAATAGAGAAAAATCCAAACTCTGGGCGAATTCTCGCTCAGGCTAAGCTGTCTCGCTTAGACGAGAGTGACTCTCACTCAAGCGAGACTGGCTCGCCTAAGCGAGATCTCGCGCAGAGACAGGGGATGAGTTTCTGGTGTTTTCGCGTAGGCGAGAGCTGCTCGCTTAGGCGAAACTACCAGATTCCCAATCTGTTCTCACATGCAACAGTCCAGAAATTTATCACAATCCAATCATACACTCAATTACACAGTTCAAGCACTCATACAACACTCAATCATGCAATTCAAAGTCATCAGAATGATTTCTATACTAAATACAAGTAAAACAGTTAGCTTCCCTTACTTGTTATCCTGTTTAGACAACTTTATAAACGTCAATGCCTTAAAAACGTCAACACCTCTAACTCCACAGGATGCTCTATCTACACATAGAAACATCACAAGAACGATCAGGACATACCGTTATGATCACTGATCAGCAGAGACTCATACTAATGATTAAAACGCCGCATGCAAGCGGAAGAGGGCTCGCATGCAATAGAAAACAAAAAAAGACTAAAAAAGAGAGTGGAAACTCAACTTACACGAACGAAGAAACTGATCGGTCCAATTTGAAGAGCTCGCCGAGAGGATCAATCCTATGGTCTCGGTTCTTCAATCAGACGACCAAAGAGGCAGAACTTCTAGAGAGAAGTCAGATAACTCTAGAAAAGTAGTTTCTAGAGAGATAGTGTGTTTTAAAATAATCAAACTCGTTTATAACAATTCTATTTATACTAAAACCTTTCAATATTAAAATAATTAAGTCTCATTATTTTTAAATCACTGTCGCTTTTTAAAACTCCATTATCTGGAATGTTACAAAATCGACTATTTAGAAACCAATTTCTCACATCATGAATCTCTCTCTTTTCTAATTGCTAATAAGAAATCGGTAAGAATTGATTAGCAATTTTGTTCTGAAGAATGTGTTTCGATTCATTTGTAAGGATCATCAATTTATTTAAATCTTTTATTTTAAATATTTAAAATCTGTTTTTAATATTTATTAATTTAAATATATAATATTTCTGAAATAAATAGAAATATTTTAATATGTATAATTTCTCAATTATTTAAATTCTATTTAATAAGTATTGATATTTTAATATTGTTAATTATTTGATTTTTATATTTGTAATTTTATTTTATTTAATTTGTGACAATTAATTTTTAAAATAATGTTTATTATCATTTTTTAAAATTATTCTAGCATTAATTTAATTTTTAAGTATATATGTTTGATATTTTTAATTAATTCAATTATTTAAACTAAAATAATTATATTAATAAAACATATTGAAATTTCTTTGCATAATTGTATTGAAAAAAAGAATAAAAGATTGATAAAGTGAAATTTTGATTGGTGAAAAGGATTGGATTGGGATCGTAAAACCAAACCTCCTTACCAAATAATCTAACTAAAATATTAAATTAATAAGAAAAAAAGTTAAGCTTTTGTTTCAGATTATTCTTTTCCTTCACGCCCCCTTCCCTCTGCAACTGCAAGGCCACCGTGTCCGCAGTGTGAACTTCAACCTTTCTCAAGCGCTTTTCCCATGCATGCATTCTGTGTCTTCTCCGCGCGTCCAGAAACAAGGTCGTGTCAGGTTCAAATAACTGTGTCGGACACCGTGTCGTGCACGCTTCCGACGAGTGTCCGTGTCCGACACGCTTCCGAAGCGGGGAAGCGCGGCTCCGAGGTCGGAGCTTCCTAGGTTGGTTTTCCTTTACTGATTGTTGGTGCTCAATGTCTGCTTACATTTATTGTAGCTTTTTATTGCTCCTAATTTTTGAAATATGAATCAATTGCAATGTGAATGCCGATTAGCATAAGAAGTTCCGAAGAGGGTGCTTGCAGTTGGGTTTAATAGGAAAGCGTTTTTTTTTTCTTAGAATGTTGTGCGGCTTAAACAGGCAAACCGGACTATGCACTCACCCATGTCTAGTTCAAATCCATAGTAATTTGGATTTTCAACTTTCCACATCCTCAACCTTGACGATACTCAGTCTTGTTTATAGAATCTTTTTTTTTTTTTTTCATATAAATACCACTCTCAATTTTCATATGAATACTTATAGTTTATTTATATGAATACTTGTAGTGACAGCGAGACACAGCACGAATGTTGGGAACATATTCTTCGCGCATAAGGTATGTGCTTGAGCACCTCTGTTCCATGTTGGAACTGAAACAAGTCCAAGCCATTATTACCAAAGCAGGCTTTCAAACCCATACTCCTTTCATTGATAGGTTAATATTCTTTTCTGCACTTTCTCCTATGGGAGACCTCTGCCATGCTCATTCCCTCTTCCTACAAACTTCTATGAACTACTCCTTCCTTTGCAACACTATGATTCGAGCCTTTGCCAAGTCTTCCTTCCCTCTTCAAGCTCTATATAAGCCACATGCAGACCTCATATGTTGTATCTGACCATTTCACCTACAACTTTGTGCTCAAGGCTTGCTCTAGAGCATACAAGTTTGCTCGAGAATTTGTTGAGTGCGATGAGATCACTATCGTTTCCTAAGGGGGTGAAGTTCACTGTACTGTTCTCAAACTGGGGTTTGATCAAGACCCCACTATTCAGAACTCTTTGCTCTACATGTACTCTCAATGTGGATTGGTCCATGTTGCCCAACACTTGTTTGATGAAATCAGTAACAGAAGCTTGGTTTCTTGGAATATCATGATATTGGCATACCATCGTGTCAACAATTCTAAGTTAGCTGATTACCTTCTTGAATAGATGCCACTCAAGAATGTTGTTTGATGGAACACTGTCATTGGAAGGTACATCAGGTCAAGTGATATTGAGGGTGCAACAATGGTGTTCCAAGTTATGCCTGAGAGGGATGTTGTGTCCTGGAATTCTATGATTGCTGCTTTTGTGTCCGTTAAGGATTATGCAGAAGCATTGACACTGTTTTCTGAGATGCAAAATGCTGAAGTAAGCCACTGAAGTGACGTTTATTTCAGTTCTGGGTGCCTGTGCTGAAACTGGTGCACTGGAAATGGGAAGCAAAATACACGAGTCTCTCAAAGCGTGTGAGCATAAGATTGAAGGGTATTTGGGAAATGCCCTTCTGAATATGTATTCTAAATGTGGGAATTTGAGTTCAGCTTGGGAGGTATTTAGAGGGATGAAGATAAAGACTACAAGTTGTTGGAATGCTATGATTTTTGGTTTGGCTGTCCATGGTTACTGTGAGGAAGCTCTGACGTTGTTTTCAGAGATGGAATGCGGGCTTGGTACTGTTAGGCCGAATTGAGTAACATTTGTTGGTGTTTTGATTGCTTGTAGTCACAAGGGTTGGGTAGATAAAGCAAGATGGTATTTTGATCATATGGTGAAGAAGCATAAAATTATGCCCGAAATCAAGCATTATGGTTGCATGGTTGATCTATTTAGTAGATTTGGTTTGCTCGAAGAGACACATCAGATGATCACGACTTCTCCTTTCCAAAATAGAGCCATTTTATGGAGAACATTGTTGGGTGCTTGTAGGACACAAGGGAAAATGGAGTTGGCTCAGGTGTCATTCCAACAACTTGCCAAACTGAAAAGTCTAACAGACGGAGATTATGTATTGTTATCTAACATTTATGCTGAAGCTGAGAGATGGGATGAGGTTGAGCGAATAAGGAGTGAAATGACTGACTTGCATGTTTCTAAGCAAGTTGGACACAGCCAAATTGATATGACTGAATGTGATAAACTTTCCTAAATAAACTATTTAACCCTCTTTTTATACTGGATATTTCTTAGCTTTCTCATAGTTATAATATTTTTTAATAGAATTGTAGTGCTAAAGCATCACAATGTTAATTGACAATTTCGTCCACTTGGGTGTGTGTGCTCTGATATAATTTGTTTTTTCTGAATTTATCTTCTTTCATTTGTTGTGTTATGCTGTAATAATTTATATTTCTATTTTTTTTGGCTTTGTTATGTCACTCTCCTCCATTCACATTATTTTTGTTTTCGGTATAATTTGGTTTTATATTGCGGCTTGAAACGATTATGAGATATAATCTGTGTTTTGTTGTATGAGTAATGGGCTGTAAATTATTATACAAAGTGTACTAAACCATTAAACAAGAAAATATTAATGAAACACCGATCGTCGAAAACAAATTCAATCATTTCTAGTGAATAAAAAATATGCATAATTTGATTTCCTCTGATCTGATGATATATACCAACTAGCTGTGATTTTCTTATTAGTTCTGATGTATTATTCTGTTTCTGATACAAACACAACTCATTGCAGTTTATGTTTGCCATCAATGATGATCTCTACTATTTATTAACTGACCTTCAAGGGAAGGATTCATTGAGCAATGGTTATAGACAAATTTACTGGATCTGTTCAAGGTAAGAAAACTTTTTCCATCCTTAAGTTGTAACTGTGCTTCAGCGTATGTATAATATAGTAAATAATCCATGTGATGCTTAGGATTTGATTCTTTTTTTATAAACCTTCATATTTTTTTTTTTTTGTTATTATTACATCAAAATTTTATCTGCGGATATGTTTTCTTTTGACTGTTCTCTCTTTGTTTCCATCAATTCTTGATAAATGAGAATATTTTTAACTACTCAATATTCTTGAATAATGCTAATGTGTGTCCCTTTGACAATCATCTCTCCTCATCAGCTGATAATTTAGTTATCCATCCTGTGCTCTATATTGTTTCTTTTAACTCACAGGTTTAGCCTTTCAGTCGTTGAGCATATCTACAATTTCAGAGCTTTTGAGTAAACAACACTGGTCAGAGCTCAGACCCCTTTTTAAAACAACCAAACCTGCAATATTCATTGACCAATTGTTCAATGCGAGGGTTGATTCAGAGCTTGTTTTAAGGTTCTTTCAGTGGTCTCAGAAAGAGTTTAGAATTTCATATGGTCTTGAAACTACTGCCAAAATTTTACATCTTCTAGCAAATTCAAAAAGGTACTCTAAAGTCAGGTCCTTTTTGGATAAATTTGTGAAGAACGAGAAACATACAGTTTCTTCTGTTTTTCACTCTCTCTTGTCGGTCAGTGTCCGGCCGTGTACAAATGCTCTAATAATTGATATGTTGATCCTAGCATATGCAAGAAATTTACAAATTCGTGCTGCCTGTGAAACATTTAGGCGATCTCATGATTATGGATATAAGTTATCACTGAATTCCTGCAATTCGTTGTTGAGTGGTCTGGTGAAGGAGAATGAAACAGGAGAAATGGAATACGTGTACAAGGAAATGATAAAAAGGAGAGTTATGCCTAACTTGATAACATTTAATATTTATATCAATGGTCTCTGTAAAGCTGGTAAGTTGAATAAGGCAGAGGATGTCATTGAAGACATTAAAGCCTGGGGATTTTCTCCAAATGTCGTTACTTATAACACCTGATTGGTGGGCATTCCAAGAAGGGAAGTGCTGGAAAAATGTACAGAGCTGAGGCCATTTTGAAGGAAATGCTTGCTAATAAAATTTCCCCAAATGAGAGATCCTTTAATTCTCTTATTGATGGTTTTTGTAAGGATGAGAATTTGTCGGCAAAAAAGGCTTTAGAAGAGATGCAAAGACTGGGACTAAAACCTAATTTAGTTACTTATAACTCACTGATAAATGGTTTATCTAAAAACGGGAAGCTGGATGAGGCCATTGCTTTGTGGGATAAGATGGATGGCATAGGTTTGAAGCCAAATATTGTTACTTATAATGTTCTTATGAATGGACTTTGTAAGATGAAGATGACGTGGGAAGCAAGAAAACTCTTTGATGATATAGCTAAGCAAGGTTTGGTACCCAATGCAATAACATTTAATACATTGATTGATGCATTCTGCAAAGACGGGATGGTGGAAGACGCATTTGCTCTGCATAAATCGATGCGAGAAGAAGGGATTTTTCCAAATGTTTCAACCTATAATACCTTAATTGCAGGCTTGTGCAGGAACCAGAACGGGAGAGCTGCAAAGGATCTTCTTAATGAAATGCTGACCTATGGCCCGAAAGCTGATGTTATAACATATAACATCTTAATAGATGGATGTTGCAAAGACAATGAATCAAGTGAGGGAGAAAAATTACTTGGTGAAATGGTCAACCTTGGTGTCAAACCTAATCATAAAACGTATAATACTCTGATGGATGGATATTGCATGGAGAGAAATGTGAAGGCAGCAGTGAAGGTCAGGGACCCAGATGGAGAAAGAAGGGAAGCGGGCAAATGTTGCTATATATAATTTACTGATTGAAGGATTTTGTAGTACAGGCAAGCTAGAGGATGCAAGCAGGCTTCTTAATGAGATGTTGGAAAAAGGTTTGAATCCGAATCGAACTACCTACGATATTGTAAGATTGGAAATGTTGGATAAAGGTTTCATTCCAGATATAGAAGGGCATTTATATAATATTTCTAGCATGTCTTGACATGAAAGAAATTTCATTATTAGTGTATTAGAGTTGGGCTTCATGAAACAAATTTTACTGATTTGGAATATTTAGAATGTTTACAAATCTTACTTTCGGCCTTTTTCTCTCTTGGATAAGTTTTATACAGCGTTACCTTGTAGAGTAGTAGTTGAATGTTGGCAAGTTGGAGTTACTGTTACGGTTTTGACAGCATGAATGGACATTCATTTCGTTTGTTGTATTGAAGTTTGAAGTCCGTTTCATTTTGTTTGGGTAAGTTTTACATCATTTACATTGAAAAAGACTGATTTTTGTTGGAAAATGTTTGTTTGAACGGTGAAATAATGTAACTTTTAGACCTGTAACTATAAGTATGATGTGAACAAATTCCTGGGTAGAACATCAATTGTTCGGCCACGTAATGGAAGAAAGCACTAGAGTGTTTGTTTCATGTTATCTACTTTTATTCCTAGGTAGAACATTAGGAATAACTCTTTTGGAAGTTTTAAAATATGTTTGATTAAAAAATTAAAGTATGTGCGGATATTTTTCTATTTCCAGAATAATTAGAAAGTGTTTGGTTAACAACATATTTTGTTAGTAAAAGATATGTGACCGCATTAATAGAAAAATAATATTATAATATTATAATTTATTTTTATGATTTTTATTTATGGATATTAGAAAACCGAGATTTTATATATTAACCTATATTTCTTCATTGCCGATAGCGTATTTATTTAGAATTACCCTGGTCTAAACTTAGAAGTGAAGCAGAAACCTCTAATGCAATTTATGTATCAGAAATCTCTAATTCAATTTATATTTTCACGATGACATTTCATACATCCACTGACAATTGAGAAGTTATATATATTGACACCCTTTCAAGATTTATACTCCACTCTTACAACAATTTTTGGCCAATTTTTTATTTAATAATTTAATTAACATTCGAATTAAATAACTTAATTCAATATCTTATTATTAATTGGAATTGTTAAATGCTTATAATGGAGAACGTAGATTGAAAAAATGGGAGTAATATCGGTTTAGTCATTGCGAGTAATTTTGTGAACAATGGTGTAATATTTGATTAGATTGCATGAGTTCATCTCAGGAAATCCTGATTCTGTGTTACTCTACATTTCAAAAACTTGTGCATTTGCAGGAAACATGTATGGTCAAATTATTTGCACTGTCCCTAACTCTCTATTCTTCACCCATCTTCCACTTTAAACATATGCGTCAATTATTGTTTTGATCAAAACCAGAAAGATCCCTATGTCGCAACCAAATTATGACAACATAAAATTAATTAAAAAAATTACCTTCATTTACTGAAAATATTATGAAGAAAACTTAAAAAAATAAATAAATAAAAGGTTTTTAAACTAACTTTGTCCTCCAAATTCAACTATGCCTAAGGAATATATTACCTCCTTCATCTTAACATAGTTACCTTTAATTACAAAGTTACTGTAATTTTTATCCTAGAATCTGTAAGGCCCATGAAAATCCATCTTACTACTTCTGCCCTAAACAAAAGGGGGTTGCCCTTGTAAGTGGGCCTAAAGGGCTGGCCCAATAGATAAAGTCCCTTTCAGCTGACCTAGGTCTCATTCTTCACTCTTTCACAGAACTTTGAGTCGCAGCCGTCAACCCCCCTCTGCTAGGGTTCCGCCTCCGCTGTTACGTGAGCCAGGAAGTTCCGTTACTCCATGTAAGTGACTTTCGAGTTCGTGCTAGTTCCCTTTTTGTAACCTTTTCGTGATCTGTTGTAAGAACCTTGGCTAACCCACTTGTCTGGTTCTGTTCCACTCTCACCACAGCCCTGAAGTGCATCCTTGGAGCTGCCGTACTCGTGGTCACGAAGTAGAGGTCTTCGCTAAGTTTTTCCAGGTACGGGAAGTTAGAGTTCTTAGTTTCCAGTCGTTTTGGTCTATGTTTGAGTTGGTTGCTACTTGTATGGTTTAATCTTTCGATTCGATGCGTGAAAACACTCTGTATGTTTGGTTGGCTTGGAAAACATGGCTGTTTCAGATGAACCAGTGGCGAGACCTGTAAATCTCGCCCAAGCGGGTCAGTCTCGCCTAGGCGAGATAAACAGGGAGCTCGCCTAGGGTTTCTGTGCGAAAGGTCGCCCAGCTCGACGTTTTGAGCGAGCGAGCACCTCGCCCAGGCGAGAGGGGCCTCGCCTAAGCGAGATCCCGCATGTGCTCCTGCTCTCCTTTTTGAGCCCTCGCCTAGGCGAAGGGGGGCTCGCCTGAGCGAGCACGTCTCGCCTGAGTGAGGCCCTTCAACCTGAGCGAGGGGTTGGGCGAGGCTGTACGCTGTTTGGGTGTTTGTTTATCTTTGGATGATTGATATTGTTTTGGGTGTGAATTGTGTGATGAGAAACATGTATATAATGGAGTATTATGCCTGTTTGGTATGAATTATGAATTGTGGGTGATGGGTCTGGTATGGAGTTGGCATGTGAACTACGTGAGTTGGTTATTGTTAACATGGCATGAAAATGAGATGAGATAAGGTCCTGTGAGTATGAATGGTTATGACGAATTGAAATGGGTTGGGCCTGGATCATGAAAGGCGTGGACTTTAAAGGTTGGCACAATTGAGGTATGCGGGTACAGTTACTATCGTTTGGACTGCATGATTATGTTTTGTATGTGTCAGTGCATAATTCCTTGGGGGTCTCTAGGTGAGGCTTTCAGGGTCGCGCTTTAGTGGTCGGGACGTAATTCCATGGCCCTGGTAGTGGGTGTTCATGGTGGTGCCCCATCTGTATAACTAGGTAAGGATTCAAGGTAAGATTGCATCCTGACACTCTAAGAGGCCAGTTAGTCTCACTTAGAGCGGACTGACTCCTGTGGTGAGAGTAGCAGGAGGCCTGAAATTCATTAAGGGCTAACTTTGTGGTGAGGGAGATTTGATTCATCGTAACACTTGTAACACATAGCTCGGAGATGAGCAGCTCAGGGACGAGCAGAGGTATCCACCACAAGTGCAAGCATCCGCTGAATCCGACCAAGTTATACGTATCCGGATGAGTCGAGTCGAGTCGTAGTGTATTGAATGAAGAGTCATAACTTGTTTGGTTGTTATATAGATGTGAGATGATGAAAATATATTTGACTGTATGATGCATATGTTGTTGGCTCTAGCTTACCCGTTTCGTTGCATGGTTGTGTTGTATGTGGCTGTTTTTCCTTGCGATGATCATCAACTTGGTTGATGGGAGCAGATGGGCGAGGTTCTCGTGGTCAACAAGTGAATGGTGATTCCGCTGCTTAGCCATCTGGGCTGGAGTTTTCTTTGTGTTTTATTTAGGGCTATGACCCATGTATCTCTTTCTGTATTTCTACGCTACACTCTATGTTGTATTCGTATTCAGCTTTCCTTTGGCATCTTGGTGTGCTCGGGTTTTGTCGGGGTTGTGTTAAGGACCCCAGGACTACGCTACCGTACTAATATTGTGTGACGTTTTCTTTAATTGCGTTTATAAATTAAATGGGACGTTACAGAATCAAATAAAATTATGTAAAATATAAAGTTATTCCTTAATTCATCATTTAAAAAAATATTTGTAAAAAAATTTATTTGAGTTCTACTTATTTTCAATCTCAATATAAAAAATCAAGGTTACACTGGTGTCTTTATAAAAAAGATTTTGGTTGTTAAAACACTTAAAAATTTAAAAATTGTAATTGTTTTAGTTGACATTTTATATTAAAAAAAATGTAATCATCAAAGAAATTTCAAATTTAATATTATAATTAATGAATTTTAAAATAATTATTTGAATAAAAATTTCAATTAAATATTTTTTTTTAAATTTCATTGAACTGATAGAAATTTCAAATATATATTTGAATAACTATTTTTAAAATTCAATTATATATGTGTGTGATTTTTTAATATATGAAGACAGTATAACTCACATAATTAAATTATAAAAATGTAAGACAAAATTTTACTTGCTATATTAAATACGCAAACAAAACTTATCGTTGCGTCGAGTAAACTTTAAACACAAATTATATATGGGTTAGATGATCAAATATAAATGTTGTGAATTTTTGTGTATTTATTGATTCATAAAGTCTGAAATCGAAGATTCATCGCATTGAATAGTGAGCAAGTTCATAAAAGAGAATATATGTCATTTTCTGACCTAAAATATTAAATTAGATAATTCAAGTGTGAGCGGTGATAGAACTTGAATAAAAATTTTAGGAATGTCATATTAATTTTTTTTCAAATTTAATTGACATTGATGCGATTTTTTCCATCTTCATTCACAAACTTTTTTTTGAAAAAAAAAAAGAATAAATTTTTTTATTATAAATTTTCTAATATAAATTTATTATCTTTCACCTATCTAGAAAAAAAATAAATTTATCATCATTAAATAGTACACAATCGATAAATTTATCACATGCAATAAGCAAACAAATTGCTTAAAAAATTTATAAAATGAGCTTATTAAAAAAAGAAATTAATTGGTCTAAAATGTTCATTGACTCTTTAATTTTATTGTAGTGCAATTTTAAAAAGGATGAGAAATTCAAAATGAAAATCGAGATAAAAAGAGAAAGCTGAAAAATAATCAAGGTACAAAAAGGAAAAACAAAACAAAGAAAAAAGAAGAGATTAAAAAGAGAAAAAAAAAAAGAAAGAGATTACGCATGAAATTTTAAGAAAATATTTAAAAATAAATATAAATAATATAATAAAATATAAGTAATTTTAAAATATATATGAATTGTTTTTGGGAGCATGACTTCCCTACGTCATAAAATGGTCCGTCAGTGAGTGTGAGTTTTTTTATATCGAGAATTTTTTTCTCAAGGGTAAGCATTTTAGTAATAACTATTCTTTTACGGTGTGGTTTTACAATTTTTACAATAGAATACACTTTCTTTTGAAATGAAAGATTTTTATTATAATAAATCTTTAAACTTTAGAATTTTTTATTTATTTTAAATCGAACCTTCGTCAAGATAAACCTAACTCTGATATCACCGTGATATTTTTTTGAGAGGGAACATAAAAAGATTTAACATCAGTAAAAAAAAAGTAAAGTCTATATAAAAAATTTCTAACCTAAAATTCTAAGAAAATAAATTTATAAATCTCCTAATTATATATCATTCATATTTTTCACTTTATCTAATGAGAATTTCTACCTCACCTTAAATCCTAACATAACGACGTCCATGTATGACTTCAGTTTAGACCATCAAAACAATAGTAAAATATAGTAATGTCAAAATAAATAGTCATCAGTTGTCCATTTGAGACGCAATATAAGTTATGTATTGTTTAGTTTTCAATATTAAATTTCTCATTCATATCGTTAAAATAGGTGGCAAAAGTGGTGCAGGTTTTCTTATACCCACTTTCTTTCTGCATCCATATGATTTTCTTTTTTTTCATAATAATTTTTCTGAATTGTATATTTTAAACGTTATTTTTTTAAAATAAAAGATAGATTTTTAATTATACAATCTCAAAGTCATTTTAACTTTTCAATTACATAATTTAAAATTGAAATAAATTTTATATTTTGTAATTTAGAAGTCATTTTAAGAAAATAACTTTTAAATTATTTAATTTAAAAATTATTTTTAATTTTTAAATTATATAATTTAAAAGTCATTTTTTGCTTTTGAATTGTATTTTTTTTAATTTCTAAATTGTTAAAAAGGATACAATGAAAAAAAAAAACTATAAAGATGGAAGAGGAAAGTTTGGAACGTCAAAGGGTTATAGTTGACCCAAATTCTAATACGCTGGTCACATATTTGTCAAAACATTTTATAGGAACAGTAAACTTGAGAAAAATCGTTCGATAAGATTTGAAAACTAATTATAAATTAGGGAATTTTAAAACTATATTTTAATTGTGTAATTTAAAAGTAATTTAAAAAAATATATTTGAAAGTTATTTTAAAAAGTCTTGTTAAAAGAAAATCATAACTAAAGTGTCTTGATAGAAGTTGGCAACCTAAGGTGATTGTCATCTCATAATCAAAGGATTTATCCATCATCACCGCAAACTACTTGGTTGGCAAGCTAAGAGAGCATGAAATTGATATGCAAATGTTAAGTAAGCTTGAATCAAGTGAGAAAAAGGTGAAAACCATAGCCTTGAAGACTATCCAAGAGAAGTGATGAACCCGAGAAAGAGGTAACTAAATCAAGTGACAATAAGAACTTGAATCTACTAGTTAAGAGGTTTGAAAAGTATCTTAAGAGGAAAAGCGACAAAGGTAATCAAATGAAATACATTTCTAAACAAAATGATTTAAGTAATACTTCAAATTTCTTATGTTATAATTGTGGAAAGTAAGGACATATAAAGATCACTGGCATACTATTATAGGGGCACGAGGCCATGGTCCCCCAAAAATTTTAATTTTTTAAAGTTTTTTAAATTATGTATGCCAAAAAATTTTAATTTTTTTTTATAATTTATGCAATTACAGGTGAGTCATTACTATAATAGAAAAATTGTTTTTTCTAATGAAGATTATCAAATCAAGATTGTTGAATAAAGATGGAAGGTGAATTTTTTGCTAACAATTTGTTTATTTACATTGAAAAAGAAATAGTTGGAAATTTTAGTTTTGGTCCAATTATTGATGAGTTCAAGAATATAAAAGAACAAATGACAATAATTATTATTTCTTTATATAGTTATGGTTATACTAAATTATGTATATTCATTATCTTTGCCTACAATAATTAAATATATAAATTTGATTGTATTATTTTGGCTCCCCTAAAATATTAATCAAGATTTGTCACTGATCAAGATTGAATGTCCTAACAATAACAAAGAGAAGGAGAAGTTTGGTGATAGGAAAAAGGAGAAAAAGACTAAGGAAAGACGTGCTTACATAGCTTAGGAGGACAATGATGATTCAATAAGTAGTTCATCTTAAGAAGGAAGTGAGGAAGCAAACATATGCCTCATGACTGGATATGAATCATCCTCATCAAGCCAAGTGAGTTCCTTGTCATCCAAAGATAAAAATGACTATTATCAATTGTTGCATGACTTTGAAGACTTGTATAGTGAGGCTAACAAAATTGTTATCAGGAACAATCAGCTAAAAGGAATATATAATTGGCTGAAAAACAGAGTTAGTCAACTGGAATCAGAAATAACCAATTTAAAAACTAATTTCAAACATTTATAAATGATTTATAGATAATTCAATCGATTATTCTGAAAAATAGCTAGCTACAAAACCTTGTGAAAATTGCACTGTTTTGAAAAATCAAGTGAAATATCTTTTGAAAACTTGTGCAAAGTTCACAAGAGGAAAAGAAAACCTAGAAGCTGTTATTGGTTCTCAAAATTGTGTTTTTGGGAAGGCTGAACTTGGTTATAATTCTATCCTTGAAAAGAAAGCTGAGAAGTTCTCTAGTTTCTTTTCCAAAAATGAGTTAAATGCTATGTCATTCATTTCTCGCAACTATTGTATGAAGAAAGGTCATGTGCTTAAGAATTGCTATGCTAAAAAATATAATATTCCAAGAGGGTTTATGAAATGGATCCCAAAAGGATCTAGAAAGGTATAACCATGTTGGACCCAAACTATCAAAGGGTACCATGTAATGCTACTTTGTTTTGTAGGTCCTAAAACATGAAAAGAAAGACCTATGGTACCTAGATAGTGGTTGCTCGAGGCATATGATGGGTGACAAGTCTAAGTTTGCAAAGTTGGAGCTAAAGGATGAAAGCTTTGTGACTTATGGTGACAACAACAAAGGAAGGATACTTAGAAGTGGAGTCATAAGTAATGGAGCCTCATTCAACATCCACAACGTGCTTCTAATTGAAGGGTTAAAGCACAATTTGATAAATCAAAGGCATAAGACTATAGATGATGAAGATATGTTGTTGGAAAAGCAATTTGCTGCAGGAAATTAGTCAGTTGAAAAGGAAATTCAGTCGGATGAAAAAGCTACAAATAACAACTTACCCAAGGAGTGGATTAAACCCAAGGGATTATCAAAGGCCAACATAATTAGTGATATCAGACAGGGAGTATCCATTAGATGCAAGCTTGTATTCTTTGACCATGTTGCATTTGTGTCTCAAATTGAACCTAAGAATGTGAATGATGCATTAGGTGATAGTAACTGGGTTGTTGCTATTCAAGATGATCTTAATCAATTCACAAGAAATCATGTATGGTCTCTTGTTCCTAGAACTAATGTAATGAATGTGATTGGTACTAAATGGTTGTTTAGGAATAAAATGGATGAAGATGGTAACATAGTTAGGATTAAGCTAGGCTAGTTGCTAAAGGTTATAATCCAGAGGAACGTATTGATTTTGATGAAACATATGCACATGTAGCTAGGTTAGAAGCTGTGAGATTATTATTGGCATATGCTTGCATGTGTAATTTCAAAATTTTCTCAAATGCATGTGAAAAGTGCATTCTTGAATGGTTTCTTAAATGAAGAAGTGTATGTATCATAACCTCTTGCCTTTGAAGATCACCTTTATACTAACCACATGTTTTCAAATTGAAAAATGCCTTGTATGGTTTGAATAAGCACTGCGACAATGGTATGAGAGGCTAAGCAATTTTTATTTATCAAAAGGTTATGCTAGAGGTGTTGTTGATAAAACAATTTTCATTAAAAAACATGCAAGTGATGTGATACTTGTTCAAGTGTATGTTGATGATATAACCTTTGGCTCAAATAATAACTCCATGTATGAAGAGTTTGTTTAGCTATGCATGAGGAATTTGAAATGTCTATGATGGGTGAGCTAACCTACTTTTTAGGGCTGCAAGTGAAGCAACTCAAGCATGGGACATTTTTGAGCTAGTCAAAATATTGTTTTGACCTGTTGAAAAAGTTCAAAATGGAGGATTGCAAAGAGGCTGCCACTCCAACTGCCATGAATTTCCTTATGGATGCAGATGAAGTTGGACAACAAGTTGATTCAACCAAATATAGAGGATTGATTGGTTCTTTGCTATATCAAATAGCTAGTAGGCCATATATTCAATTTAGTGTATGCTTGTGTGCAAGGTTTCAATCCAATCCAAAGGAATCGTACTTTAAAGCTGCAAAGAGGATTCTTAATTATCTAAAAGGGAAAACCAATGTTGGATTATGGTATCCTAGTGATTCTAACATTGTTCTTAGTGGTTTTTCAAATTCTGACTATGCAGGATGCAAATTGGATTCGAAAAGCACCAATGGTACATGTCATCTACTTGAATCAACTCTAATCTCATGGAATAGCAAGACTCAAGTATGTGCAACACTCTTTATTGCTGAAGCTGAGTATATAGTAGCTTGATGATGAAGGATTATCTTGTTCCTTTTTAAGATTATTGAATATGGTGTGAGTTGATTAAGAAAGCTAAGTGAAATCCCCACTGGACATTAAGATAGCAAGCTATCTAGATGTGAAGGTTCCTTTCACAAAGCTCAAGAGAAGAAGATGATGGATTGATTCAAAACAAAAAGGAAATGGAAAGCATATAAACCATAGAAAACCAAGAACAATTAAAGGAAGAAGAAAACATAAAACGGAAAGGAAAGAAATGGTAAAAATGTGAGAAGCACGCCACTACAAGGCTAGGCTAGAAGCCATGGCAACCTTGAAGATGAGTGGATGTGTACCGCCACTTGCTGTGCAAGATAAGGCTTAAAAGTTTCACTCCCAAAGGAGGAAACTCTCACAAATGGTTGAGACACAAAAGTGTTTTTACTTCAAAATGTTCAACCCTTTTACACATCTAGGAGCACCCCTTATATAGAAGAACTTATGGGCCTCTAAGCAAATAAAAGATACATAAGAATGGCTTTATAAAAACCTAACCCTAGCTTCTAGAAACTAGGTCAAATAAGGTTACAAAAAATGAGAGACAAAAAAGCTAACTATGGTGTGTGCAAGACTAATTTCGTTCTAGCACAAAAGGAAACAAAGAATGTGTCTCATATGTCTCCAAAAAAGTGGCCAAAGTGTGCTAAAAACAAAGGAGACCAAAGGTACATAGGTACATTTGTTTCATGCCTTTTACTTTATGCTTTATGTCTTTGCTTTACTCTCTCTTCCACATCATTTATGCTCCCCAATCACCATGCGCCACCTAGCATTGTTTTCTTACTCCTAATTAACTTACAAAGCAAATAAACATAGATTAGCATGTTGGCTTAAGTCAAGTCAACTATAGTCAACAAGTCAAACCTAGTCAAAGGTCAACAAGTCAACTAAAGTTGATTCAACTAAGTCAACTTAGGGAATAAAAAATAACACACACAAATAAAAGGGATGAATGATTAGTAAACTTCCTTTATAAACATGCTTAGTCTTCTTAAGCATGTGCCTCCATCCTTGGTTGGGGTCATTCCTTCATCACTTGACATGGATGTGCACAAATAATTTGGCTTAAGCATTAACTCATGAATTATGGTGTAAAGTGTAACATCCCTACTAGATATTACTTATTTAAAATAAATAATTAAGAAAAGAACATCAAACTTTTATTATTCCCAAACGCGGGAAAATTTAAAACATTAGTCAAGCGCTAAACAACAATTAAAGCTATACAAAAGAAATAGTCTTATTATAATTTCAAAAAAAACCAAATAAAAGAACAGAAAACATAAATAGATTCCTAGCTCAAATCCCAAGCTAGCCCTTCTCTCCGTCTTAAGTGTTAGTAGCATCACCTGTATCATCAACTGCTCTTGTGTGAAGAATTACACGATCATCGCCAAGCACAAACAAAAAGGGTGAGCTTATAAATGATTAAACAATATATAATATAGCAAATATAACAACCGTACACCCATTTGTTCTATTCTAGTTAGTTCTTGGCCAAGTTCCTATTTTCCCAAGGTTTTTCAACCTTCAATTCACATAACATAGTTAGCCTTGGACTCAGGGTTTATGATGCTCACACGAACCTGCCCGCTCGTGGTTCTGCTTCTACGAACCTCCCCGCTCGTAGTCCTACTCTACGGACCTACCCGTCCGTAGTCCAACACACGTGATCCACCAGCTACGTACCTCCCCGTACGCAACATCTCTCAAGTGTGAGCCAAACCATACGAACCTACCTCGCCCATATCCTCACACAAGAGTAACTGGATATGAACCTCCCCGCTCATATCATCACATGTTCACAACCATTCATGAACCTACCCACTCATGGCACAACATCCCCTGATCCAAGCTCGCATCAATGCGTTCAACAACACACAAAGTGCACTAATCTCGCTTAGGCTAAAAGTCTTCACTCAAGCGATCATGCCTGACTCGCTTAAGGTGGCTTTCTCGCCTGAGCGAATGCACTACATTGAAAATTCGCGACGGCTGGCTTAGCCGAGACCTCCCTCGCTTAGGCAAGATTACTCCTCGCCCACAACCGAAATCCATCGCTTAGGCAGCGATTCGAGCAAAACAAGCCAGTCTCGCACGATTTCTCACTTAGGCGAGTGACTCTCGCCTAAGCGAGATACTCTGTCGTCCAAAATGTTGTGCTCTCCGCTTGAGTGAGAGTCTCGAGCATAATCAAAGTTGAGTCGCTGCCACTTTCACCTAGGCGAGCCTAGCTCGCTTGGGCAAGAATATCAGAGGTTTTTCCTGTTTACGCACTCACCACACTAGAAACAATTGCCAAACCACTTTCCCAACATCACCAAATAATTCTATAGCAATGGCAATTCGCATAAACATGTTCTAACTCAAATAAACCACTCAAAATCAGGATTGGTGTAAGCAATCATACAATATAGTGAAACCCTCATTATTTCCATACAATTGCATGAGTTATTGTTCCAGCAACCATCTAAAATAATAATACTCAAAATCACTCACATTGAGCACGAAAATTCAAGACCACAATCAGAAACATCATGAGAACAAAATTCTCATTCATATGCATACATAAGACACGAAATTAGCTCCCCTTACTTGGAAATCCTTGCTTCAAATGATTGTCTAACCTTGTCTTTGTGATAACTAAGAACCCTCCTCTACTTTCCCCCAAAACAAAATTCAGCTTTGCTCTCAATCCTACAACTCACCTTCCCACTTAGAATTCGTACTCCTCACAACTCTCTCAGTTTTCAGTCTCAAAAATGCCATTTTAATGTCTATTATTGCCTTTCATAGACACCGTTATGGACTATTTTTCCCAGCTTCCCTGGCTGCCCATGGCCTTTATGGTTTTCACACACCCCTGCAATTACAAAGTCAAGACACAACCAATTCAATCAAGTCATGTTTTGTGATAATTCCTCTAATCTTAGAATTACATTATCACTAATCCCATTCAATATATAACAAATAAATAGCACATAATTGGCATACATAGGACTCGAACCCAAGTCCTTTCACACACAACCAAGTACTCCCAACCATTTGAGCTAGTACTTTTCCACGTCACACACATTTGTATTAAATGCCATAAAGGCTCATATACCCGCATTTATTAAATAATTATTTAATTTTCTCGGGTCTTACATAAAGCAAGAAAAGGTACCACTATATTGTGATAATACAAGTGCAATCAACCTAACTAAGAATCCAATTCAGCATTCCAAAACTAAACAAATTGAAATCAAGTATCATTTCATAAGGGATCATATTCAAAGAGGTGAAACTGAAATAAAGTTTGTGAAAACTAAAAACAAATTGGTTGACTTATTCACTAAACCATTTGCACGTGATAGATTCAAGAAGCTTAGAACTAAATTAAGTTTTCTAAACATGAAGAATGTGTGTTGATATCTATTTGGATTGTTATTATTATTAGACCATGTGCTTGTTGCATTTAAAGTGTTAAATTATGCATAATATGTGAACTACCAGTGTCAAAATCAGCACATAGATTTCACTTCAATTGTCAAAATCTGCATAATTTGTGTTCTGACACTGTTTCAATAAACTAATCCTCAAAAAACAGCATATAAATTTCACTTAAACTGTTATAGTGTGAATTTCGTGTGATCTGAAATTTTTAGTCAGTTAAATTTGTGAAAATGACATATAGATTTCACTTAGAACTGTCATTACACAACAAATGTGACCTAGTGCATTTTTAATCGACTGACTCTATATTTTTATGTATTGGTTTCACTTATGCTGATGTGGATTTGCTCGAATTGATTTTAATTGATTGACCCAGTCAAATTATCAATCACATGACCTTGTTTGGACTGTTGTAACATCAAATAACAACTATTACATCAGCTAAAACCCAACTTTTCAGATTGCATTGATCATAAAAAACTTTAATTGCATGATTTCTGTAATTTGCTAAAATTAGTTTGGCATGAAGGTGAAAGGGTAGAGAAACCCTAGTTGACAATGGGCAACGAAGGGAGGTTGGAAAATAGCCATTAAATGGACCTTGAATGGTAATTAAACTCTAGTTAATGGCAATTTTTGTTTTAGTGCATTAAGGTGTCATTAAAAGACAAATTTTGGGTGAGATGAAGGGTTTATGTGCTTGTCTTTGTGTCATAGTCAGAGGAATATGAAATTGGAGAGTGATCAAAGAGGAACTCCCAAGAATCTCCATTTTTAGCAAAGGAATCCAGGTTAGGAGAGCTTTACGCGTTAATTTTATTTTAAGTTTGATTGACATGCTAAATAGAGTAACCTTACGCGTTAATTCCATGTTTAAATCTGATTGGCATGCTAAATAGAGTAACTTTATCCGTTAATTTGATTTTAAGTGTGAAATGCTAAATAGAGTAACCCTACGTGTTAATTTGATTTTAAGTCTAAAATGCTAAATAGAGTAACTCTACGCGTTAATTTGATTTTAAGTCTGAAATGCTAAATAGAGTAACTTTATGTGTTAATTTCACGATTAAGTCGGATTGGCATGCTATATTTAGTATGATTATGCCTGAGATTTTATTCCATTAAGTTAGTATTTTTGGAAATTTCCAGAACTGTTTGGCCGATAATGAATTGCTGCCAGATGATTCTTTCCTTTTCTGGCCATTTAGGGTTCCTGTAGAGGAACCACCTACCAAATATAGTGTAAAATAGCATGTTTGACCAACATTGACCCGCCCTTGCTGATGAGTGCGTATTTTTGCCCTCATTCAGTGTTTAATTCTGGGTATTTAATTGAATTTATGTGCTTAAAGAGTGATTTAATTAACAATTCTGATAATTAGGCTATTTGAACTTGTGTGATAAAAATGTCTTAAAAAGTGATTTTTAGCTGCATAAATTATTTTTGGATATTTTAACGTTTGTTGATGCAGCTGAAGTTAAGATTAAGC
>Ga0214543_1002320_pt1 | contig 37339 bp, 23 predicted proteins | sample CNSS2metaG_FD_160094 | JGI IMG/M metagenome (GOLD analysis project Ga0214543, IMG submission 160094) | Root nodule microbial communities from cowpea collected in UCLA plant growth center, Los Angeles, California, USA - CNSS2 | ecosystem: Host-associated > Plants > Roots > Nodule | place: USA...
AATATATATATATATATATATAAATATATATATATATATATATATATATATATATATATATATATATATATGACAAATCAGCAGTTAAAGTTAAGTAAAAAAAAATGGACGAATACTGTTAAAGACCATATTCTAAATTTTCAGAAATATTAATCCATCTTCATAATACTTAACAAATTTCGTGTACGTTTAAACTAAAAATAATTCACAAATGTAAATTAGTTTCCATTACATCAAAATAGGTGGGTGCTTAAGAAACATTTAGAATGAAAACCTTCAACTTTTATTACACACAAAATTTGATTATAAACTTTGAATGATCTTTCCAAAATTTGACCAACAAATTTGACGTGAAATTTTGTCATTTAGTAACACTTTTTGGTGACCTACACTCTTGATGACTATATACATAGGTTGTTCAAAAACAAAATGTTGCTAAATCAATAGAAACTACACACATGGTGTTGCTCTCAAAAGCTTAAGTAACAGATGTCATTCAATTGCTCATTTCTCATTTCTAATTGGATCATTTTTTTTCTTATAGATTTGGTCATTCATTTATGAAAGTTGGGACCACACACAACACATTTTCATAAGTGAAATATGGTTTTCAAAATAAAAATTTAATTCTATGATTTTTATATACTAAAAAAAGATAAAATTTGATAATTAAAAGTAAGAGATTTTTCATAATATATAATTATTCTGATATCAGGATATGGTCAATTATCCCTCATTTTTTATCTCTCATTTCTAGTCAAGATTTAAAGGTAATGAACAATATATCTATGCATGAAAATAAAAAAAAGTATTTAAATCATTTTAAACTTCGACTTCTAATTAATATAAAATGATTAAATATGATCGAACCAATAACAAATGAAACAACTGGAAAAGTATTGTATCAGCTCATTCAATGATATATTCATCAACTCAAAATGTTAACATTAATTTTTCCATACATTTCTACTTTTCTAAACTTTTAAACAGTACATAACAAATTCAATAATTAAAATCTCAATTTATCATTGTCTTGCAATTGGATTTTTTAGATGGATATGACTATTATAATTCAATCCATATGAATTGGAATGAAGGTATTTTACCTTTTCTCACCATAATAAAATTGTGTCATTTTTCAACTTGATTTCACTCGAACATACGTGAATCAAGTTGGTCCACTTTATTAAATCAATTTCAACGAGTAAAGTAGAAGTAAATGAAATATACGATAATTACAAAAAGTACTAAGAAATTGTTTTGAAAAACATTTATCATCATGAGACAAAAGTTCATATGGTGTTAATGGAGGGAAATTAAAAGTTCAGAATAACTTTAAAAGGTTTAAATTCACTATTTTTATATAGTTTTATAACTATGCAATAATTATAATTAATAAGGTATATTTAAGAAACCCTATTTTGTTTTCCTTCTTACTTCACATATTCACTATCATTCTACTATAATTAATAAGGTACGTATATAATAATTGTTTTTAAGTTTGTAAATATAACTCGTCACCACTACTATGGATGGAAACATTAGATGCTTTTGGCTTAGACAGCTCTTTAGCTTTGGCAGAATGAATTGGTAACAAGAATAGTATATGTATGAAAGTGGTAATAATGTCAATAATTAACACTTGTTAGTTTGACAAATATATTAATATATTATGTTTAATTATATATTAATGGTAAATCACAATTATTTTATTTTAAAAAAATAAAAAACAAAATTCACAGTTAAAATTTTTGTGTAGCTAAAAAACTCACATTTACAAAGCTTTTATTTGAGAAACATTTGAGGACAAAGTTCCTCGAGATTGTATGAAAATAACAAAATTAATATAGTCAGCAATATAATTATTCATAATATACCACTAAAAATTATTATATTATATGAGATTTTTTTTACAAATTTGTTAAAATAATTTATAAGAAAATTTTTTTTTCTGTCATAAGAATCTTAATTGACAGTTAATTCTTTTTTGGATAATTATCTCCTAACAAATTATAAAATTTACAAGTATTTTTTACAAAATTTATTGAGAAAAATGTTTCATACAAAATATTTTGTAAAAGAATTGGTAACAATTTCTTACATATTTTATTTTATAACAATTTATAAGTACTTCCTACAAAAAAAAATTAAAATAAAATTGACAAAAAATATGAAGTTTTTTTAGTAGTGATATATGATAAAAATAAATAAAATTAGAGAAGAAATAGAAGAAAAATATATGTTATTTAAAAAAAAATGAGTGAAATAAATAATAAATACACCATATTATAATATCCATGTGTCAATTTTTAGTTGCTTTTTACTCTATTGTTTAGAAAAAGTATTTATTACTTTTTTGGACGGTATATACTGTAGAAAATTATTTAATATTTTAAAATTTATTATTTACAAGTTCCCTCTCAAATCATGGCTAAAGTGATAATATAATATGATGAAACCCACAATTTTTTTTTTAACTTTTTTGTTCTTTATTCTTCTTTAGTGAAAATATTCTACATTATTCCCTCCTGAATTATTAAAATCAAATATGATGTAAGTGAAGGTATCTCCTTATAACAACGGAATTCCCTTATTCTACGTATTTTATATTTCTATTCTATTTGTAACTATATATAAATTATAAATAAATAAATAAAATTATCCAAATATTACAATTAGTTATACATATGAAAAACATATAATATATCACATAACACTTGCATATTTTAATAACACAAGATATAAATTACTCGCTATTTTTAATACAGGGCAGTCATTAATATTAATTTCGTTTCTTGAAAATTTATGAAAACACTAAATGTATCTTTTTCATTAGTTTGAAATAATAACAATATAGTCTTTTAAATAAGACTTTTGATACTATCAATTCACATTTTTTTTATTTAATTGTTGTGCTGTTTTATTTTTTATAGAGATTTTTTTTTTTGTGTGGATTTTTCATATATTATAATTTCCTCATTTTTCTATCTAAGTTAATTGTGATTTTATTTCACTTGTGGTACAAAAGTTAGACGGGAATCCTCTTTCTCCTTTATATTTTTGTTTTGTTAAGGAGGCTTTAAGTAGGGGTATTTCAAAGTTTATATCTAAAAAGTTTATGTTTTTTATGATTGATCTTCGGGATACATTTTTCTTCTAATACTTATTTGTATTGTTGATATATTTGTTTTTTGTAAAGGAGATACTAGAACACTAGCATTTTGAAATATTTCTTGCAAGAGTACAACACATTCTCTTGTGAATGGGTGAGTCTTACTAAAAGTCACTTTTAAAATGTTGATATTTTTGCTTCTTTTGTTAGACATCTCAAAAACATTCTCTCTTGTAATAAATGATTTGTTCCTTTTAGATATTTGGGTGTGCCAATTTTTGTGGAGACTCCCAAGGTGCGTTTTTTTTCAAGGTTGATAATATTGGTAATAAGTTTGCTTCTTGGAGAGGAAAGTTGCTTAATATGATGGAAATAATTCAACTAGTAATTCAGTAATTGTTGGCTTATTGTCTTATACCTTCCAGGTTTACAAAAGACATATTAAGCTCATGCTTGATGTGGAACAATGATTCGAAATTTTGTTTGAACTGTAAATAAACAAAAGCATAGACCTGTCACTGTTAAATGATTCATCTTGTGTGGTTCTAAGTTCAATGGTGGTTTGCAGGTTACTAATATTTAGTTGGAGAATAGAGCCTACATGCTCCAACTTTAGCTATTTGTTTGTCCCAAAGAAAAGCCTAAACAATTCTACATAATGGTTTCCAAAAATATGATCATGGTTGGCTTAATAACTCATAATTTCACACTCCTTGATTTAAACAAAAGGCTAAAGAGAATGCAATCACAATACTTACTTGAAAACCGAAGACAATTATTCAAGACACGAGTGTAATTCATATTCATAGCTAGAAAATCCATTGAGAGACTTTGTGTTGATCCCTAGCTTTGAATATGAAGTACACTTGTGTCTTTTAATATGAGAGAGAGGAACTATTAGAGAGAACTATCATATAGAAGTTAGAGAACTTTAGAAAAGTGGTTTGTTGAGAAATTATATGTTTTAAAATAATGAAACTCTTTTATAACAACTAGCGCGCATGTGTGTTCACATTTTTTAATTTTCATAGAAATTTGAGTTAATATCAATAAGAAATATATAATTAATTTTTAAAATAGTTGTTAAATGTAAAATTAGAAAAATAAATTATGTACACAAAATAAGTTTTTAAAATAATAGTTAAAGAGAAAAGAAGTTGTTAGAATAACGGTTAAAAATAAATTATTTATAAAATAATTAATTTTTGAAACAATTAAAGGTAAAACTGAAATAACAAATATAAACACAAAAGAGGGTATCTCTTTATATATTGTTATACATTATATTTCTACTAAAACCTTTAAATATTAAAATAATAAAATCTTATTATTTTTAAACCATTATCACTATCACTTCTATCCAACCATTCTTTATGGTTTTACATTAAATGTTTTTATTTTAGTAGTATTATGCTATTACAATGAGATGTTATAATTCACATTAAGTTCATATGTTTAGAATAATCAATGATTAAATCTCTATGTTTATAGTTCAATTAGTTATTCTATCTTAATTTAGGTTTTAACAGCGTGTTTAATAACAAAATACTTACAAATATACAATCAATCAATTATCAAGTAATTAAGAATGATAATAGAATAGAGTAATCAAAAATAAATATATCGAATAACAGAAAAGACTAATAATGAATGTCTTTAACCTTAAGAATTTATCTCCCTTTTTATTCTGTTCCGTCTCTTCAACAAAATTAATTTTAACACGTCGAAAGTCTTCTATTATAATTTTTTCAAAACGCAAAGCTTGTTAGGTTGATTTTGTATTTCAAGTAACTAACTCTGATAATAACTGTAACTAATTTTATTGATATATTATTTTATGTTCATCAAATTTTACTTATCTTCAAAATTATAAACCAAATATTATCTTTTTCATATTTATATTTATATATAAAATATTAATTTTTTAAACAGATAATAATAAAAAATTAAGTACTTATCTTTTATAAAATTATTTAATAAATATGTAATTATTTTAAAAGATACTAATAAAAATATTAATAGAAAACAAAAATAAACATAATAAAAAATATGATAATATCAATTATAAAAATATTATTATACCCACGAAATTAAGTTAAAGAATCCATGTCGTGAAAGAGTTATTATAAGTAGAATTTAACACTCACAATACTTGGTGATTCAATCCCATGCCACCTTTTATATATTTTTTAAAATAATTATTATACAAGTGAGTAAATTTGTTATACATATGAATTTGTAATTGAATACTAATGTAAAACTATTTAATACTGAATATAACAATAATTTATAATTTAAAACTATGTTCTTAATTTTAATTAAATTAATATTATAATTAAAAATGTATAATTTATAGTATAAAGTTACTGTTTCAAAAGATATACATGAAAGAAAGTATTGCTAGTTATTATGATGATTGGTTAGGCTTAGAGGTGACGGCAAAGACGGAAAGATACAAAAACCCCAAAATGTCCTTGGGCTATACTTTATACAAATTACGCACTATTGCAAGTTTACCCCAAAATAAAGTTGACCAAAAAAAAAAAAACTCAAAAGATAGGGAAAAAAAAAATTCATCTAGACATTAATGTAGAGGATACAGATTTATCTATGTTGCTTCCTTCATCGTCATCTTCCCCCATCTTGTTAGGGTTTGTAGAGTTTGCACTTTGTCTTCAAATTTTCTCGCTCATCGTTCTTACCTCCGGCCATCTATAGAACTTCGATTTTTTACTTTTTTTTATCGATATTCCATTTTATTAACCCCAATTTTCCATGTATTGAACCGTACAATAGAAAATCGCAATTCCTCCAAGATTTCGTAAAGGTAACTCCTGATAGGATGTGGTCTTCTGTTTCCTGTAAGGATTAGAGCTAATCACTTCAGAATCGCTTGATTATAGTAAAATTGACTAAGTTTTTATTTATTTATTATTAATTATTAATTATTAATTTTTGATTGGTGTCTATTTATTTAATATTTGTAAATAATATTATTGCAGTGAGTTTATAATGATGTTTGTTTTGTTCTGTTATGCATCTGTATTGTTAAGTTCAGGTAATGGCAGCCATATTTTGTGAGGTTCTTTTGAACATATTTTACAGGATCTTTTAGGTTATATCTGGGATCCTGTCAGTGATTACTGATTTTTATTTTTTTTAATTTATCTCATGATCTGGCTGTTGAAATGTAATGAACTAGGGATTTGGTTCTGAGAAAGAGTAAATATAAACATTAAAAGAGGGATAAGTGAGAAAGAGATCAAGAATGCTTGTTGTCACGTGCATTTAGATGATGAACACTCCTACAATAAGCTTGGTTCCTCATTTATCAATTATTATTTACTATTCGATTCAACAAGAATATTAACAAAAAAGAAAATATTGAAGTTTCAATATGCCTTTGGTTTCAGATCTACCATTCTGTTGGACGAATGCCAATAGCGTTATTGAAAATAGTTAGAGTTTTAGCCTGAGATGAGCGAGGATAACAATTTTTAATAAATAGAAAATAAAGTATTGAAAATGAAGATATGTTGCATGATGATTCCTTATCTGAGCTGACTCTATTTGTTTATTGTGACTTATTTCAGATTGATGTATTTTAACAATTTATGAAGTTACCGGCACCTTGAATTAGCTTCCGTTGATGTGATTTCCTGCTACTTTGCAGCGGAAGTTCAGAGAACCCACAAACTCTACGTCTTTCACTTCATAAGTACTATTCTTATCAAAGTAAGTTTAACAAAATCCAAAGTAGATTTTTTTTTGTGCTGGCGTGGGTGTGCAGATTATGGTTATATGCTGACTCCTTAGTTCGTGCAGGGAAGACAAACCAGGGACATTATTTCTTATTGCCTTTTGTGCATGAGGTTATGATGGGGACTGAGCTTATGAGAATATGTGTTAAAGAAGACAATGATGATTTTCCATCAGTTCCGCCAGGTTTTGAGTCATATACATCTTTCTCTCTGAAGAGGGTAGAAAACAATGGAAAACAAGATGATAAAAACATGATCAGTTGTTCAGCCTCTACAAGTGCTTCTGAATCACCATCAACTATGGTGGAAAATGATGCTCAAGTTCGTGAAACTGCAAAGGTTCCTAGATCTCTTCGACGAAGACCATGGATTAATTATGGACAATACGAGAACCATTCAGAAGAAGACTCTGACTGTGAGCGGCTTGATCAAGTCAGTCCCAAATTGGTTCATTTTTTTTGTCTAGATTTTGAATACAAAACACAACTTTTTTAAATTTCTTAGTGCACTGAATTCTGGTTGGTATCTTACATACGAATGTCAATGCAGACTTTGTCCTCTAGGGCCTGTCTTCCTCGGGGAGTCATCCGTGGATGTCCAGATTGCAGTAATTGCCAAAAGGTCTATATATAAAACATACATGATTTATTTCTGTCGGAAATTATTATTGTCCTCATTATTGATGAATTGCTCTAGTTCGACTCCATTCTCATCTATTAATGTCGTTTGTTTTATTATTGTCATTATTTTAATAACTAAATATATACATACATCGATTTTTTGAAAGATGAATTTATTAAGAGAAAAGTAGTAATAATGGCGTTTGTATTGCCAAGTTTTATGAATTGGGGTGGTCCTTTACTGAATGTTAAAATAGAAATGGCTTGGTCTACCTGCTCATCATTGAGCTCAGCAATGAACTTGAGTTGGTAATTTATATATTATAGGAGTTAATTTATCATAAATTGGTGCTATTGGGCATCTCTCTTGCGTGATGAGTAATTGACAATTGAAGTTTCTGACAGGTTGTTGCCAGATGGCGACCTGAAGATGCTCGTAGGCCAAATATTGAGGATGCTCCTGTTTTCTACCCCACTGAAGAGGTCTTGTGCAGTTCCTGTGGCACATTTGAATTCACTTCTGTCCATTCGCCTGTTCTGTTTAGTTCTGTCAGTTTGCTTTATGAGGAAATCATACCTCTGACTTTTCATTTTTATCCAGGAGTTTCAAGATACTTTGAAATATATATCAAGCATTCGCTCCAGGGCTGAGCCATATGGAATTTGCCGCATTGTTCCACCTTCTTCTTGGAAACCCCCCTGTCCTCTCAAGGAAAAGAGTAAATGGGAGGCTTCTAAATTTTCTACACGTGTACAGCGGATTGACAAACTTCAGAATCGTGATTCAATGAGAAAAATGTCAAGGGTTCAAAGTAATATGAAGAGGAAAAGGAGAAGATGCACAAGAATGGGGGTGGATAATGGCACTAGAAGAGGACCCAATACAGGATTTTGTGAAGTGGAAAGGTTTGGGTTTGAACCTGGTCCAGAATTTACCTTGGAAACATTTCAGAGATATGCAGAAGATTTTAAGCTCCAATACTTCAGAAAAAATGAGAATGTATCTCATTTGGGTGCTAATACAACAATTTTAAATGGTACCTCAGAGCCTTCAGTGGAGAGCATTGAAGGTGAATATTGGCGGATGGTCGAGCGTCCCACCGAAGAAATTGAGGTCACATTCTGTAGAATCTTAATAATTTGCTTCTGTACGAAACTATTATCTATTTGTTGCCCTTATTATATGCTGCGCCATTTACATTTAATTTTCTATCACTTCCAGGTGCTTTATGGAGCTGATCTGGAAACTGGGATTTTTGGGAGTGGTTTCCCTAGTAAATCTAGTCAGCTAGGTTCTGCTTCACATGAACAATACATAAAGTCTGGCTGGAATTTAAATAACTTTGCAAGGCTTCCTGGATCTCTGCTCTCTTATGAGAGCAGTGATATATCTGGTGTTTTAGTACCGTGGTTGTACATTGGAATGTGCTTTTCTTCCTTTTGTTGGGTAAGGACTGCATATTTTCCTTATTTTCTAGCATGTATTTCATTGAATTAATCACAATTTGTGTTTACAGTGCTTGAGACCAAAGAAAAAGATTGAAAAAAATACGTTATTTCTCATTGATTTAACTGTACAAAAGGATACGTGGATAATGGAATATATATACATATATGTGTGTGTGGACACTTATATAGAAACAAGAAGCTAAAAGTATGAAAAGAATTGAGCTAAATCTAGGTATTTGATTCAATTTACATAATTGTTAGGGATCCATTGCACAGTATGGGAGTTGAGTTCCTCATTGGTAGTATCAGATTCTAGTGTGAGGTTCATAAGGCCTTGGGCTTCCCAGCTACCATAGATAGCTTTTATGGTGTGGTTTTCCCAAGGTTCTTATGAATTGGTATGAGAGTTTTCCACCGTGTTAGTTGCACAGGTTTGCCTTGGATTAGTAAAAGGGATAGTTCATAGACAGTCCTCATGGGAGCTTAGGCTGCGATGTGTGATGAGATGTTAGTTTCCAATTGTAAGGTATGGGACTTGAACCCACATTGGGACTTGAATCCCACATTGGATGTATGAGATTGTAGTGTGAGATTTATAAGGTCTCTGTCTCTCCAACTACTGCTCCTAGCTTTTTTTGGTGTGGTTCTTGTCAAAATAATGTACAGTAAATATCTCCAAAGTAGGCTCTTTACGTAATACAAATAAAGTCTGATATAAATAGAATTAAAGTCAACTAAATCAAATCTGTATCAAATATCCTGGAATGTATCTGTAATCTATGTAGTCTATTGACAATAGCTGTCAGTTACATACTTATGTGTTTTTTGTGTCTTTGAATGCTCTTTGAGGATGGAAAGGATGTGCATTTGTGTGAGAGTAAGGGGAAACATAGCATAGGTGACATCTTTTTGCTCTGATTTGTTTGTTAAACCACAATAACAGGACTATTTTTGTGTTGAGTGGCAATTTGTTGATGTTGTGTGAGTGTTTATGTGTGGCAGAGTGAGTCCTTAGTTGGCATAGGATCCGTAGTTTGTAACAACTTCATATTTTCTCTATGGTTTAATTGTGAATGCAGCATGTGGAAGACCACCATTTATATTCATTGAACTACATGCATTGGGGAGCTCCAAAATTGTGGTATGGAGTCCCTGGAAAAGATGCCTGCAAATTGGAAGAGGCTATGAGAAAGCATTTACCAGAACTTTTTGAAGAACAGCCCGACTTGCTTCATAAGCTGGTGCGTAAAAGTTTTGCTATTACTTGGCAAACGGCATTTGATCTTGTTTGTTTTATCTGCTTCAGAGGTGGCAAAAAAATCAAAATTATGTTGTCATTTGGTGGAGTTCCATATTTTACATCTTCATTTTACCCAGCTGTCCATATTTTTACTATTAGGCAGTAAATAATTATGTTGGATGATGTTGTTTATTTCTTTGGACGTATATTTATCTGCTCCTTGCATTTCTGACTTGTTGCAGGTCACTCAGCTTTCTCCTTCTATCCTTAAGTCTAAAGGAGTACCAGTTTATAGGTGTGTCCAAAACCCTGGGGACTTTGTTCTGACATTTCCTCGAGCTTACCACTCTGGGTTCAATTGCGGTTTCAACTGTGCTGAGGCTGTTAATGTAGCTCCTGTTGACTGGCTGCCCCATGGGCATATTGCTATAGAGTTGTACCAGGAACAGGGGCGCAAGACTTCTATATCACATGATAAGCTGTTACTTGGGGCTGCAAGGGAAGCAGTTCGAGCTCAATGGGAGCTTAATTTGCTAAAGAAGAATACTTTGGATAATCTACGATGGAAGGATGTCTGTGGAAAGGATGGCTTTTTGGCCAAAGCACTTAAGGTATATTATGCTTCTTCCTAGTAGGAGTGGATGATATTTATGATACTTTGTTGGCTACTCAATCAGTGCATGCACTCTATTTGGCTATTTCATTGATTAGTTTCCATTTTCTAAAATAGTGGTTTCACATATAAATGATACTTTTTTTGTATGATTCATGTGGTTAAGTCGTCTTATCAGTTTCAAGTTTAAAATTATTACATTGAGCATTGTAAATCACCAATATGATATGTTTGAAATTATTTTTAGATTACATTTGAATCATGCCATTAGATACAAATTATGAATTACGATAAAAAATCAGCTTGACAATTCACAATTTGAGTTTTGATCTGAAAACCTCCTCACCATGAGTGCTTTTGGATTTTGTCTGTTCATCCCTTTCTCCTACCCCACCTTGGCTTTTTTTTTCTTCTGTATTATGTTAGTTGATTGTGGAGAGTCTGTAAACTGATAGCCTAAAGTGCTAGATTGAATTTAAATGTTTTTGATTAAGTTTATTTTTAGAGGTAGAAAGAGATTTCCATACAGATGAACAAGGATTGTTATCCAAAAATGCAATAAAAAGAAAAGGAAAAATCAAAATTCAATGATTCCTGTGTCATTAACTAGTTATCCTAGAAGTTTCGTTTATTTGAACATTCACTCTCATCGATGTTATGCACCCCTTTACTCAAGATGCTTTTAAACTTGAAGTCTAAATAATGCATAGGCCTTCTTTATTTTTTTGTGAGATTCAACTTTATTATAGAAAAATGGGGGTTGCCAAGGATCAAGCTCCTGAACACCTGAACTTTTGTTCTATTTGATTGACATTTTAGGATCTTGTTTTAATAGGAACGATTTTACGGTAGAGCAATTGTTATCTGTCAATTACAATTTCAAAAAGTAATTGAAATTCATTCTTCTAATTAATAAGTGTTCTCCTTCCCCTGTCCCCGCCCTGCCAAGAAAAAAACTAAAATATTAAAGATATTAATCAAAGTGAAATGCAAATTCTATAAAATTACATCACCACCAGTACCTTCTATTTAATTTTAATAATCTCTTTTCCTATGTTACTTGTGATCTAGATGCGTGTTGAGATGGAACGAGCAAGAAGAGAATTTCTCTGCAGTTCTTTACAGGCATTAAAAATGGAGAGTACCTTTGATGCTACTGATGAAAGGGAATGCAACATATGCTTTTTTGATTTACACCTATCTGCAGCTGGCTGTCGCTGTTCCCCAGATAGATATGCTTGCTTGGATCATGCAAAGCAGCTTTGTTCATGCTCTTGGGAATCCAGATTTTTCCTCTTTCGGTATGATGTTGGTGAACTAAATATTCTGGTGGAGGCATTGGAAGGAAAATTAAGTGCAATCTACAGATGGGCAAAATCAGATCTTGGGCTGGCGCTATCATCTTATGTTTCATCAGGCAAGGAAACAATACTTAAAGAATTGAAATCTCATTCATCCAGTTTGTCTCATTCTTCCAGGGCCACTTTGAATAAAGAGATGGCTTTGCATCCACCAAATAAATATATTGATGATTCTCAATTGGTTGACGTCCCAATAGAGAATCAAGCAAATAGCAAAGATCAGAGCTATTTTCAACAGAGAAAATCAGCTGAAGCTATTTCATTTTCATGTTCAACGAAGGACTTGCTAACATTTAACAGCTCAAAACCTACATCTGATATTCCTAATCATAAGATCTGTGTTAGTAAGGAAGAATCTGTTATTTGCAGCACAAAGATGAAAACACCTGGTTGTCAATTGTCTCAGGAGGATACATCGTATGCTTTATCTACTCTATCTCAACAAGGAGGTGAGAAAAGATCACTTTACAGGCATAACAACGTTATACTTCTTAGTGACGATGACGAAGACGAAAAGATGTCTGATTCAAATAGAAGGAAGGAACTTTCTTCTATGCTTGTAGGTCCTGGAGATAAGTCAAGCCCATTTAACAATATAGAAAGTACAAACTTGACCATTTCTGTGACAGATACTGCTGTGATTGGTGAAAGGGATGCTATTACATTACCCCATGAAAATATGAGTTCTAATTCAATTCAGTCTTTGCATGTGAAACAAGAGTGTCATGAATACACAGGAACAGTTCTAGCCTCTACCCCACTAGATCTCTCTTGTCATATTGGTCTTACAAGTGCACAATGTACTAAAAATATTTCAGCTCCTTCAAAAGTAGAAGCAAGTGATCATTGTTTGGAAAGTTTGGAGATTTCTCCTCTGAACCTACAACTTTCTGGCACTAAGGTTAAGACTGAAGATAATCACGAAAAGTTTGGAGGATGTTCCACTTCTAATGTAGCAGACAATGCGAGAGCTGTTAATGGGAACTTTTCTTGCGGTCCAAACAATTTCCGCCAGAAAGGTCCTCGGATAGCGAAGGTTGTCCGGCGCATCAACTGCAATGTTGAACCATTAGAATTTGGGGTTGTGCTTTCTGGAAAGTCTTGGTGTAGCAGTCAGGCTATATTTCCAAAGGGTATGTATGCTTGGTTGTAATGAATTGCAACTTCTATGCCACTGTTATATTGAGTCTGTAAGATGTGTATTTATGCAAACTAAATTAATTGATGCAGGATTTAGAAGCCGAGTTAGATACATAAATGTCTCAGATCCATCCAGTATGTGTTACTATATTTCAGAAATACTTGATGCTGGACGTGGTTGGCCTCTATTTATGGTACTTTCACCTCTTTCTCAAATTGCTATCTTTTGTCATGCAATTTGACCATATATATATATATATATATAATTATGTCTAGGAAGGTATTTCACATATCTGATGTAAATTTGATGTACTTATAATTTAAATCCTTTGTTGCTAATATCTTGCTGAGTTTTACCCCTTATTAAGTTGGCAAAAGTTTGATGGAAGATTCCTAGATCCTTTGCACTTCTGGAATGTTGTAGCCTTTAGAGCCACGCATGTTTGTTTTTCGAAAGTTGCTCCTTTTAACATGTAATGTTGTGAGAATTGATAGCCCTTTTATCCTATTAATTTGATTACCGATTATTCTGGCTTCTGGGCATCTAATTTTAAGAATGGAGTCATGAAAAAAAATGCAAACAAGGTGTTTGGCATTATGGGGTAATCTTTAATGGAAGCAATCATGTGTTTAACCTAATAAGCAACTTATTTCCTTATCAAGTTAGATCAAAATGCATATTTCAAAAACGTTTTAGGTGTTGGTTGGATTTCGTTAAAATTTTCGTTGGATATCGAAATAGGTTGGTATGAGTAATTAGTTGACTCTAACTGGGAAGAGCTGTTGTGTGAAATAACGAAAATCTTGTTTTACTCCTCAGGTTTCCTTGGAAAGTTGTCCAAGTGAGGTCTTCATCCATATGTCAGCTGCAAGATGCTGGGAGCTCGTCAGAGAGAAAGTGAATCAAGAAATTGCAAAGCAACATAAGCTGGGAAGAAAGGGCCTTCCTCCTTTACAGCCCCCTGGTAGCCTTGATGGCTTAGAAATGTTTGGGTTTTCTTCACCAGCAATAGTGCAGGTAATTTTACTGATAAAACACTTGAAAGAAAAAAAAAATAAAAAGGTTAAATGAATTGATCGTATCATAGAAGCATAAGCAAAAGTGAACTTATGCTTTTCAGCTTTTGGATAAGTTAAGTATGGCAGTTGATTTTTGCCTATTTATATGAGAAGCTCAAATATTTTATTATTTTATTTTCTTCTCGTATTAGTGTATATAATATTTTTTAATCCAAATAGGGCCTAAAACCCATATATGATTCCAAGGACTTCATTTATGTATAACATGAGCTGAAACTCGTCACCTTCCACAGACTAATATGTAAATTATGGGCATAACAAATTTTATAGCTTCTTTTAGATGGACATGATAGTGATTCAGGATTGAACTATATACATATGAAGTAGGCATTTATGTTAAAGAAATCACAAAAAGCGTTTTCATGAAAATGCAACTAAGCATTTTTCTAACAAGTTTCCTGATTTATTGATACACAAACCTAACACTCTCTTAGCTAGTCTCTTTACATTAGGGCTAATGGAACTCTTAACGAACATTTCATCTCCTTTGGTTACAGTAACAATCTTGTCACATGTTTTACATCTGGAATTTAAAAGTAGTCTTATTCTTAAAAGTCATGTTTTAGGGATATATTAAGCTTCTTTCTGGTTATCCATCCGTATAGTTATCATCTGTAATGCACATTTGATTTTGTTTTCCTTGGGCATAATTTTGAATTTTGATAACTATAAGATAAAGATACCACCTACTTTCTTTGAACAGGCTATTGAGGCGCTGGATCGAAGTCGAGTGTGTAGTGAATATTGGGACTCACGGCCGTACTCACGTCCTTTAGGACAGATTTCACAACCATGCCAAAGCAGTGTTAGTGGTGGCATTGGTCAAGGTGTTCTTTTGAACAAAAACATTCCCGTTGAAGTTGTTGCAGTATTAAGGAGCCTGTGTAAAAAGGCTAATGCAGAAGAATTGAACTCGTTGTACAGCATTCTTAGTGAAAGTAGGCCCCAGGCTGACAGGAGCCAAATTGCGCAATTTCTTAAAGAAGAGATTCAAAAATCACAACCACCCTAGGTAATTCATTATTTGGACGGAATTGTTCATACGCCTAACCTTCTCACGTGTATATTGTAGTTCCTCCCAGGTTGCACATGCAATTTCTTGCAACCTTAATCTTTTGATTTTTTTTTCCCATCTGAATGGAGGTTATAGAGAAAGAGAAAGAAAAAAACGAAAATAAAATTAGAAAAAGTGTGGGTGGGGGAAGCCTATTTCCCTTCAAAATTTTGCTCTTGTGGCAGCTGGGAGATGTGGAAAGTTATCGAGTGCCACCGTGGCTGTCTCATCTGAAACTCTGAAGGGCCAGGCTACCAGGCCTCTATAATTGATTTTGATTCATATGTTGTACACGCAGTTTTAAACTACATGTAGGTTTCATGTTTAGATTTCATTAATTATTTTAGAAAATAGCTTTTTACTCGTATTAAGCTGTTTTCTCCAAAAAAGTACATATCTTATAAAAGGGCTTTTTTTTATTCCACAGTTCATAAAAGTTTATTATCGCCTAGAATGTAGATGATTTCAAAAGTTGAGAATGATAATTTCCTTAACCAAATTATTTTTTGCTTAGTTAATGTAATTTATTGAAGTAATATAATTAGCCAGATTGTCTTTAAATCGATTAAGAATTAGCACAAATGGAAAACATTAAAAAAATTATCTTCTAGTTACTTTGTAAAATAACCTTTACAGCTTATTCAAATAAAAGGCCTTTATCTGTTTTTATTATTTTAGGATTGGTTGCATTTTTTATTTCAATTTTATGTAAATTTGTTATCTTTTTTGTTAAACAATTATTTAGTGTGTTTGGCTTCTACATTTTTTATTTACTTCAGTGATAACTAAGGTGAATAACATTAAAATGGATTTTAACTTGGGAGCTCATTATGGGTTTAAGTTGAGTTGGGTTGAAAAAATTTAATTTTTTTAAAAGTGGGTTGAAGTAAACTTGGTTCACTTAATCTATGGGTTAAACGAATTTGAGTCGAGTTGAATGTTGGTTGATCCATTTAAACAATCAACTTTCTTTTACAATTTTTTTAATTTTTTTATAATTATTTACTACTTTTAATTATACAGGTTTATGATTTTATTTTTTAAATATTAGAATGTTACTCAATAATATTTAAATAGTTTAAATATTTAATTAATTTGTTTGTCAAATTATATATGTTAATATTTTAATATTTAATTATTATTTTTATAATAATATTTTAAAAACTAGACAAACATTTTGATTCTATTATTAAAAAAGATAAATTAAGACAATTCATTCTCATCCTTATGTAATAAATATATAAGATAAATTACAAAAAAAAAAATGGTAAGTGAGTTCACCTATTAGTTCACCCGCTTGTGGTAAGTCGAGCTAGGTTAAAAATTTTTTGACTCATAAAAGTTGAACCGGATTAAACTAATCTTTTTTTAGTTCAACCCATGGTGAATTAATTTGTGGAAGTCGGATTGACTCAATTTTTTACACCCCTATGATGTATCATGAACCAATTTTACAGATCGTTGATCAAATATAACCTGTGGCATAAGATTGATCTTGTTATTCACATAATATGGGGGTGTAAAAAGTAAAAGCTGTGTTGACAACATAAAATATTTCCTTTGGGATAAGATTGATCTTGCTACTCAAATTTGTGATCACTGGTGTACAACTTGCAGTGATGCTCCATCGTAGTTTTCACCTCTCTTCACTTCATTTTTCAAAATCTAAAGATAAAACTTCTTAATTGTTTTGAAAGATACTTCTCATTTTAATGATTCATTTTCTTCAAATTTTATAGTCTAATTGAGTAACTAATTTTCACCATTATAATTAGGAATGTCAAAATTTGTATATGCTGGATAAAATCCATAATGGATAAGAAATAATTATTGTAAATAAATACCCTCAAATAACAGGTACGCGTATTTTTAATACACGCATGTTAACAGGACGGGTATGAGTATTATAGTATCCGTACCCATGGATACCCGTACCCGCATACTCTAATTTAAATTAAAAAAAAAACATGATTAAAATATTAACATATCAATTTTGAATGAGTTATTTTTTTATCAATTAATTTAAAAAAAAATCATTTCTTTATAAACTGTCATTCAACACTATCTAAATGAGTTATTTGGACTTTATTTAAAATTTATGAATCTTATGTATTTTATTTTATTTGAATTTATAATTAAAATATATTGTTGAATATTTTTTTTTATTCTTTTTTAAATATTATTAAAAAATTATATGGATACTCACATAATATATAGTTACAGGTAAGAGATAAGATAAATATTTATCTAATAAATAAAATATTAGAAAGCTACTGCTCGTTACATCCTAATTATAACTCAACCCTTCTTTATTTAACGATATTTGCAACATGTACTCCAAAAATAGTTGCTGTAAATGTAGTAATAAATACAAATAAAAAAATTTCTCAGAAAGATATTATTGTAACTTCTTTTTTATTGTTATCAGTTTGACTCTAAGTCGGTAATATCAAAGCAACATGACGTTGACTCGTACAGTTGATTTGATACTTTATTAAGATGGAAGAAGCATGTGTAATATGTTTTTATATAATTTCCTATCAAGTGGTCTATTAATAATAGAAGGGATATTGGAAAAAAAAATCAATGGAAGGGAAAATGAAGTATGAATTACTAGCTAATGTTTATTTTTCATATTTTGAAATGAATACAAAATGAGAATTTAGAGATACACACAACAATTGCTAATAATAACTCTTTTATTATTACACCTTTAAATTAGTTCTCAACAAAATTAATTTACAAAGAAAGTATATTAAATTTTATAATTTTATTGTGATTTGACGTATTGGTCTTTATTATGAAAGAATTGATGCATTCTATAAGGATTCTTTTACAAAGAATTATCATATTAGGAAATCAAACTAGTAACTTTGAACTCATACCTATTATTATTGGATCGAATGTTTATAAGTACGCAAAAAATTTAAACTAATAGTTAATTCACAAATATTTCTGCTTAAAAGTATACTAACTCAAACACTGCTATTAAGTTATGACATTACACAATTATGTTACACTATAGAACAATTGATACACTCTATATTCTATATTAGGTACTTAATAAATCAACAACCGATTATTTTTTAGACCATTGTGATACAAGATTACAATTAAAAAAACATTAATGCTTTAAAGGTGGATCTTTAGTTATTCAAGTCAATTGTTTAATCAACATCACATGACACAAGATTAAGATGAAGAAACATTGATGTTTTAGAGGTGGATCTCCTCTCATTTAAGTCAATTGCTTAAACAACCTAAAAAAATTCTTGAGAGAGAAATGTTTTAGATGACACATGTTTAAAGTTAAGATTATGTTGCATACTTCCATAGGTTAAGATACCTTGTTATTTTCTTGACCACTAACCAATGAGAATCTAAGGAATATTTGCATACACTAATCAATATTGTTCATCACAAAACCAAGTTGTGATACGATATTGTAGAACATTGAAGTTTCTCAACTACAAAAATTTGTACAAAGTAGAATCAAACATAAGTTAAATCCTCCTTTAAAAAAGTTACAATTATTCACCACAGTAGAAGAGATTGAACTACCTTTAGTCATATTAGTTTTCTATAGTAAGTCTTATGTATACATATTCTAAACAATAATAATACATTTGTTCAGAAGATGTTTGATTTTGATACCCATAAAATAATATAATAAATCAAGATGTTTGAGAGAAAACTTGATATTTAATTAATCAATAAGGGATTGCACCAATTGAGAAAAGCTCCCTATAACAATAATATCATCAACTTATGCATGTAAGTGAAGAATATGTTCCTTAGTTTTGTAATAAAAAAAAAAAATGGAAGGATCACATTTACTTGTTTTGAAGCCAAAGTTTACCACTCATGTAGAGCTTGTTTTAAATCATGCAAAATTTGTTGTGTTTACACATTAAGGGTTTATCATTTTATTTTAAAAAAATGTGATTTTTGTATATATATGGTTTCATCAAGAATATCATTTAAGAATGTATTATTGATATTTAACAAAAGATCTCACTTATTGGTGATAGTATGTGTGAGTGGTTTTACATTAAAGTCAACCATGCTAGTGTTGAAAATCTTTTACTACCAATCTAGGTTTATACTTCTTCAAATATCTATTCACATTTTCTGTTTTTCTATAAACTATAAACTCACTACACCTAAGAAATATTCAAATTGTTTTATTCAAAACATTACATTCATCTTTCATAACAAAATACCATTTCAGATTAGTTTAGATTTTCTCTGTATTCTTAGGATCACAATAAGATATAGATGGAGAAATTCTATGCTTACTAAAGATAAGTTTATATTTGATTTTCACGGTTTACATGTTTTGACATAGAAAAACAAACTCAAAACCTAAATCAGAAGATGACATAGAGTTTCAAAGAGTAGATAACTTTAACCTGATGGACCATTCTAATATTAAGAAAGAAGAAAAAGGATTGATCCATTAAAATGATGTATAGTGATTTGAGAATCATTGAAAAAATGTGCTATGATGAAAGAACAAATAGTTGAGTAGTTGTTGAAAAAAAAAATTATATTTAAAGAATTGTAGATTCATTAAAAATATCTTTAAAGACATTTATAGAATTTCTCAAGAGTAAAATAACATAAAAATGTATATTCATGATATTTAAGCTCATTTTCTACAACCATTCTAATGAAGGGTCATAAATAATGTCAAACAAGTAATGTGATTATCCAATACAATAAGCAAATATACAATTTCTATTTCACATTCATCTTGAGCAAATTATAGTGAAAATGAAGAATGTAACACCTAATGTCCAAATCCACGCACACAATCTAACGATTCATGTTATATTTCCACAATTACTTAAAATTCGGGATAAAACCAAATATAGTATAAAATCACGAAAAAAAAAAGATAAATATCAAAATAAAATTGATACAAATTTAGAAACCGAAAAAGTAATTAATTTTTATTTTCCAACTTAAGGTGGGGAGTTGCTAAACAGCATTATTACCCTTCCCTGTTCATTATATTTAACAGATTCATTCACTACATTAAACAAACTATTCACAAAAAATCAAATAATCAATACACCATTTTTATTATACAGTCTTTCGAAATTCATTAATTAACCAAATCAATTACATTTTAATTACCATCAATGTACATTTAAAGAAACACAATAATTTACTTCAAAAAAAAAAAAAAGAGTGTAACCAGCATCTTTCATTAAGTAATTTTAAAAGCTTACTCCAACCATTCATTCATTGGTTGTCCAAAACTGGTCCAATCATTACATAAATATATAAATATATATATATACCTCTTAAACTTATTTGAGTGGTTGACATTATGAAATAAAATAATGAAACAATTAATAAATAATAATAATAATAATAATTAAGAAAATGATAATGTTTGTTTGTACTATGGCAGGTAGGGGCCCACGATAATCCCGGAAAGTGGTGTTGCGACCGCTTATCTGGTAATTCTTATCCACAACGAATCGGCCCGCAACGCAATTGAGTGAGCCCATATCTTTTTCTCTCTCTTTATTTTTCTCTCTTTCTCTCTCTGCCCCTTATTCTGGTGGGCACATTCACTCGTTCTTCAACCTCCATTTCCCACACCCAAACCCAAACCCTTCTATCCACTCACCATGCCTCTTCCAATTTTCCCCACACCCACTCTCATCATTCCCATAATCACCGACCTCGCCGTCTTTATAGCTCCCCTCTGGATTGCAGTCATCGTCGGCGTTATCCTGGGCTGGGCCTGGAAGCCCAAATGGGCTTTCGACCCAAAACACGCTCTGCAAAAGCTTCGACCCCCTCGCTCCCCCAATCCCGCATTCACCTACCCCGCCACCACTACCACCGCCGCCGCCGGTGAGAAACGCGCCACCGGGAATGCGGTCGTGACGGAACACGATTTGCTGCACTTGTGGAAGTTGGTTGAGGAGAAAGACGGAGGCCCCGCGTGGAATCAGATGATGGACCGTTCTACCCCCACCATGAGCTACCAGGCGTGGCGTAGGGATCCTGAGGTACATAGGCCTTACCGTTTTGAACTTGTTAATTGATTGATTGATTGATTGATTCAACGGTGTGATGATTGAGGGTGCGTGTGTGGTAGAGTGGACCGCCGCAGTACCGGAGCAGGACGGTGTTCGAGGACGCGAGTCCCGAGTTGGTGAGGGATTTCTTTTGGGACGACGAGTTTCGGTTGAAGTGGGATGACATGCTTATACATGCTTCCACTATACAAGAGTGTGCTCTCACTGGAGCCATGATGGTGCATTGGGTGCGCAAGGTTAGCTTCTTCTACTCTCTCTCTCTTAGTAATGATACCGAGAGAAGTGCTTGTTGAAGTTGTTTGTTGATGATGTTGTGCAATTGTGGCTACAGTTTCCCTTTTTTTGCAGTGACAGAGAGTATATCATAGGGAGGCGAATTTGGGACGCTGGCCAAATTTACTACTGTGTCACTAAGGTTCCTTCCTATTATTATTATTAATTTCAAATTAAAATGCCTTTTTTTGTTCTAATTAATTGCGAATGAAATGCTTCTCATTAGTGTGCTTGGTAATTTTTCATAAGCCTCTTCCTTTCTAATATTTTTAAATATTTATTGGAGAAGAAAATAAAAATGAAGAAATAAATAAGTAAACTTCTCTCTAAACTAAAATTAAATTAAATTCTGGAACAGATTCACCTACTGGCTGTTTCGTAGAAGTTTTTGTTCTAATTTGTAGAAGCTCTTAGGGAATGTTTGATGAGTTTCTTCGTAAATACTTCTAGAAGAGGAAATAAGAAGAAAAAAGAGAAATTAGTTTCTCCCTTCCTGATTTGTTGTTCTCTAAATTTTTATTTCTATCTTGAGCTTAAGTTAGTTTTAGCCTTTGGAGGAGTTCATTCCGTTCTTTTCGTATTAGTTTTTCACTCTAAAAGTGGTTATGGAGAATTTTGTCCAAACGATTATTCTAATGTATTGTGTATAAACCAATTTTATCCATTGAAGAACCTTTTTTCTTTTATGATAGTTTGTGAAGAAGTTTATCCAATTAGTGTTTACTTTTAGTGTTCGCTTATGTCCATTATGAAATTAAGGTTGTACTTAGATCATGTACGGATTCATTTGGCTTGTCTTTTTTTGTTGAGTCCGTCTTTGATGCTAATTTGTTTATTTGGTTTGGCTCGTGTGTGAAGAGTTATAGAGCTATGGTTGGTTTGTGTACAATGCATCGAGCTGTCTTAGACTTACTTGATTGAGTCTTTTTGGAAGTATTAATCAAATTTAGCTTATGGGAATTAAATAAGCTGTTTTCAATTTGAAACAGTGTTTGTTTGGTAATTATAATAGTTTTCAGTTTTTCAGGAACCATCTTTTTTCTGGTTTGTGATATTGACTTGTGGCTTGTTTTTCTTCTTCAGGGAGTACCTTGCCCCTCCATGCCAAGGCATAACAAACCTAAACGAGTTGATTTATATTATTCAAGCTGGTGTATTCGTCCAGGTAGCAGGCAGTTTAGAGCTTGATTCTTGAAAGTAGTCTTTATTTAACTGACATTTCACTTGTTTAGAAATTATTATCATTTCGTGTTTGTGCATATCAAAACTATAAGCTGTGATTTTAGGAAAGATTACAAATATGTAGTTTGGAGACTGGGAGTGGAAGTTTTTCCTTATCTATCTTAATATTTTTTATAACGAAATCTGTGAAGGCTTTCAGATATTTTATTTGGAATGGTTCTCGTCTTCAGAGAAGTAGTATAGTTCTACTTGTGAACCCTAATGCTCACTTTCAACCTTTGACATATGGTTTACCTTTTTCTATCTTGGTGATTTTGTCGACCGCTGAGCATTATTTCACCTTAATTTGATTACTCAATGTCATTGAACTCTGTTAAAAAAATTACAACATATGTGAAACCATTTAGAGCAAACATTATTTTAATTGTTTCTCAGTATTTTCTGAGGTCTTCCATTCCTTTTAATTGTGACCATTTTATTGCACTGGAGCCTCTTTTATGTCTTCTTTAATGACCAAAGTACCAAACCTCCTTAGGTTAGTTTGGCATCCTATAAACTTTCTCTCGTTTACACTCATATAATTTGATTTCTCTTGTATTTCATTCTTCTGGTTATGCAATCAGCATCCCATTCTCTGCTGCATATAGCATTTTTCTCTCTTGACACTTCACTCACTAAATTTTTCTACCATGCATCAAGTTGGTCTTATAGATGTTTTAGCATTTTGTTATGTTAGTCTCAAACTATACTAAACGTAAATTGTGTTCCATGTTCTGTCTACTCCTGCTTGAACTCATTTTTTGATTTTACTCCTTCCTCATAAAAATTCTCTTAGAATTTGAAATCCAACTGGGGTTGGATTGAACTGGTTTTGGTTCATAATAGGATGGAACATGACCATAATCTTTTTATTTTCCTTGAAGTAGATTTTTATCAACGGAATGCCAAAGAGATCTTTAACGGGTTTTTGTTCTATGTTTTGCTTATTGGTCTTAGTCTGAAAACATTAAATACACCCTATTAAAGGCTATAAATTACTTAAATAAATATCAAACGACTATTGGATTTTTTATGTAATAAATACTTTTCTTTGAGTAAGAAGTTTTTATTCTTGATTTCTCATCATGTGCCAATAGGAACATAACATCATACAAAAAAACCATGTATAAATTTTGTATTATGTTCATTAATAGTTGTTCTATAGACAATAGATACTTATGTTCATCTGTTGCTTATCTGGATCCAGTCAAATCAAGGAAAGATGGCCAGCTGACTTCATGTGAAATATTATTGTTTCATCACGAAGATATGGGCATACCCTGGGAAATCGCTAAGCTTGGAGTTCGACAGGGTATGTGGGGAGCTGTGAAGAAGTTTGATCCTGGACTACGAACATATGAGAAAGAAAGGGCTTCTGGTGTACCATTATCTCCCTGTGCTCGTGCTGCTAACATCAACACTAAAATCAGTATGGACTACCTTAGTTCTCTGGAAAACTCGACCACCGATTTGTTAGAGACTGAAAATGAAGATTCTTCTGACAAACCAGTTGGGAGGAACATACCTAAGCTTCTAATTGTTGGTGGAGCCATTGCTCTTGCCTGCACCCTTGATCAAGGACTACTAACTAAGGCAGTTATATTTGGAGTAGCCCGAAGGTTTGCGAAAATGGGAAGGAGGTTGTGACATATTATGCTTTTGTCTTTCAGAAATGGCCATCCAATTTCCTCTTGCAGTGGAATTAGAAGTTGAGATGTTACTTCTTGCGTTGGAGCTACTACTGTTTATTGTGGATCTAGTTGGCAGCCACGGTTTAAGAGGATGGTATTATTCTTTCTTCATTTGTTTGATCTTCGAGGCAGCTTTTAACTGGAAATACGAAATAGGAACATTGTATCTTTATATCATTAAAGATTCTGGAGCTGCAGGAATAACATCAATATCCAGGTTTTTCTTCAGTTCATGTCCTTTTATTGTTAGCCTTGGCCGTATGATTGTATATCTCATCTTTTTCTAGCGCTTGGTTTTGAAAAATACAGTGATCAAGGTATGGTAGCTTTCAAAATTATATTGCATGAATGTTTATTCTGCCTGACAAGTCTCTGTAGATAAAACGAGAAAACCAGTTGATGAATAATTCAAGTAACACTTTGCTCCAAACCTGGTTTACTCGTAATAATTAATAGACTTTTTTAATATTACATGCTATGTTAATAATGTGCTTGCATAATTTTACAAGAAATGAGAGTTAGGTAAATTTTTAAATTAACATCAAAATATCATATATGACTTGGATTATAAAATATTAAGTTTAATAAACAGTCACGTGCAAATTTTGTACGTGTTTTCTGTTTTGGAAAGTTGTTCTTGAATAAATAAAACTAAAACAATAAAGTTTAAATCAGTCTTCTATTATTGATTGTGATTAGATTTTTGCTTCTCCAAAATTGTGGATTACTAGTGACCCAACTGGTTCACAATTTTCAGTTTAATTGGCCGTTTTTATTTATGGTTAATATAATTTTAATCTCGAAGAAAGTTGAACTAGGGTGCGTTAGAGATGAAAATTTTCATATACATGATGTTATGCTCGAATTTTATGTTGTATCATTTCCTCAGGATATTGTTTGGTATAATTGAATTTGAGTTGTATTTTCATTTCCAACTATCATAATTGAAATTGATCCAAATTAATAAATCTTATGTTTGGGTTGTGTACAAAAATAGTGAAATTATAATTCTGAGTTGAATGGTTATCGGAGTTAAACTGTAAATTGAAAAGAGAGCTTAAAATATTATGTCGTTTGCTATAAATAATTGAAAAAAAAAAACATCTTAAAATGATTAAAATTTAGAGATGTTTATAAGATCGAAATTGTCATTTTACAATGATATTTCAATCGAAAGAAAATGACCAGAAATACAAGTACTTTGAATCCATTAAAAATGTTAAAGATGAAAATTTGAAAAAAAAAAAAAAACGGAGGGATTGGTTGGTAGAGAAAGGTGGCATCTTAAATAATTATAAACCTAAAATACCATTCATCATATTCAATTTAATTCGACTCATGTAACATAGTGAAGATCAAAGTTCATTCACTCGTAAATTAACTTATAAAAAGTCAGGATAATTATTTAATTTACTTTAATAAATATCTTTGCGGAACTTTCTATTGACTTCTTATGTCTAGTATTCACATGATTTGGAAAAGTTATTAAAATTTGACTTTTTTGTACATTTTTTTTTGGATAATTTTCTAAATAAGTTCTTATTATAATTTTTTAAATTTCAATTATGTTCACATTATTAAATTTTATCAATTATTTGTCATCAATGAAATTTTAATAAAACAAAAAAATAATATAAGCATAGGGACAACACAAAATTTATAATAAAAAAATTACATTTTATGAAACATACAAATTATATCAAGATTTAATAAATAAAAGAGGTAAAACATTAAATACATATTGTTCTTTATGAATAAAAACTAAATTAACTAGTTTATTTTCGCAATGAATTTTTTCACAAAAAAAAAGTTTTAATTACATTTACTGATAAAAATATAAATATTATTTACATAAATGCAAACATCGATTCATCTCATTTTAAGATTTCAATAAACTATTTATTGTTTTAAGAAACCATATCAAGCCAAAGTCTAATTTTAACCAAAGCTTCAAAAAATTTTCCTTTCAACCGTATTTCAAAGCATAAATGTCCCTCATAAATTTAGTAGAAATAGAAGTTTGCATCCTTCAAAAAAGTTGGAAAAACTCCTACATATTTACCCTGACTTCCTTTACAAATATCAACGCATGTAGTTAAATCAAGACAACCCTTAATTATACCATCAATGTTTATCTTAAGTCAATTAGAAGATGAAACATGTCATATTAGGTATGTAAATGAAACTACATTACCTTCTTTAGTTTGAATATTGACAAATTTCAATACCAAAAAATTAGAAACAATATTACCTCATGCTTCTTACATTTATTTTAAGGCATATGCATTAACTCCTTAATTTGAAAAACAGTAGAAGTAAAAGCAATTGAAACCCGAGATCTACTATGCATCCTTAATACTATGTCAAATTGACGGTGAGATAAAAAACATTTATTTCTTATACTTAGACTTAAAAAATCGAATACACTTCATTCTAGTCTAAGTCAATTTGTCATATGAAAACTCCAAAGCCTAAATGTATAGGTTTTTATTTTCCAATCGAATATCATTAACTTACAAAGTATCATTTATCCTAGAACTACACAAGATAGATCATTTAACGATGACCAATCATCATTTATGTGTCTTCCTAGTTCAAACAAAATATTGAATCCACTGTTCCACTTGAAGAAAAAACTTAATTGACCATTTATAAATTTGGAGGTTATAGGACAACAAACCAACAATCACAAAAAAGAAAAGTATCTTAAGAAGTCTAACAAAAGAAAAAAAAACATCAATATTGTAAAATTTACTTTTAACAATAGTTATTCATGAGTTGAGAATGTGTTATACTCATGCAAGAACGATGTCAAATTATACAAAAAAATGATTTATATCACCTTTGTATAGTTTATAGCGTATTATGTGCATATCCAAATGTGTAACTGAAACATTATCATCCAATTATAAATAAAAAAATAAATCCAGAGTTAAGGCATTGAGATTTTTTAACTTTATAGCACTTTTAACTTTCGGTCAAATTGTTTTTCATTTTTTTTCGGGGTTTAACATCTTCAAATTCTATATATATATATATATATATATAGAATCTAATTATTGATTTTTCATCTAATTATTTTTCAATAATATATACTTCAAAATATTAAGCTATAATTTTCTGAAAAAATGAGAACATTAACGTTTAGTTATTACACTTTTTTATTCTATACTTCTTCCATTCTATTTTATGGAGGTTTGATGGGTTAGGGAATGTTATGGATTTTTTGAATATACTCTTTATCTGTCTACTTAATTATTAATTAAAGATAATTCTGAAAAAAAAAACATTAATACACTACTAAAGTAATAAAAAAATAATTAATTTTAGTTTTTTTTTTTTTCAAAAACATGTAGAATTAAGGAAGTGAGTATTTAATTATAGGTATGTGTTGGTAATAGTCCAAATGTAACTAAAAAATTTTATATTAGATATAATAAACAAAGTTAAACACTTTATATAAATATTCATAATATCATTGTGTTAAGGTTTTTGTTCTAAAATTGATGTCAAATCCATAGAACTATAATTCATCCAATGACTTTTAATTGTATGATGAAATATATGAATAACCCACGTATAATGAAATATATGATACAATTTTTTTTAAATTAAATTAACAACATAAATCATCATGTATTATAATAATTAATAATATTTTTTTAATAATAACCCAAATTTATTAAAAGTATACAAAACATTTCAAATCACATGTCAATTCAAACAAATTTAGAATTAAATTAAGATCTGACAGCCATTTGATTGTGTTCCCTCTTCTACCGTTCTTTTTGCTGAAAGAGTTGCACTAAAAGATAAAAGATACACTTGGACAATGACAAACTTGTTCTTAGTAACAATTATTTTTAATATGTAAGATTGGAATATTTGAATTTCAGTTTTACTGTACTAAGTTTTAGTTTTTATTTTTTTTAAATAACCACTTTTGATTTGTAATACTGTATAACACTAGATAATTAAGTATTAAAAAAATGTTAATTAACAATTTCAGGTAGAACATATTTGTGGTGTAATATAATAGCAACATGTGATACTTAAAAAGAAAAGACTCTTATGATTCATAAATTTTTTTAATTTATTTATCTTAAAATAAGTGTCGAAGATTATAAAATAGTGATTGAAAATTTTGAGAAATGAAAACAAAAAAAATTATAAGGAATAAAATTAAAATTCTTATAAAGATGAAGAATAATCATTTTGAATTCTATAAAACTGAAAAATTAAAATTAGAAATAATAGACAGTGTACCTTAAGCGAATTTCAACGTTTAATATATCAATATCTGTGATATGAAGCCAGCTTTTTCATCTCATCAAGCTGAGACTAATTATAATAATCCATTTGTGTATTAATAATAGATATGGTTCCACTTAGAAGGCTAAAATAAAAATTCACTTATTTTATAAAGATTAAAATTAATCATTTGAAATTTTATAAAAATAAAAAACAAAAGAAACTTCATCTGTAAGGATTATATTTGGTAATAAAATTGAGTGAAAGCTTAAAATCATGACCAAAAAACTTTAGTGAAACTAACCCTTAGTTAAAAAGTTGTCAAATAATAAATATTAATTATTAAACTATATCGTAATATTAGGTAATTGCATTTTTTTATAACTTTAAATTGTTTTTTAAATTTTTTTCGTAATCCAAATTATTTATATAAATTAAAATTCAAATAATATTTATGTAAACATATATTTTTTATTATAATTTAAATAATTATCATTTTCACTAATTAAAACAATAATGAACTATATAACACTGAATTGAATCAATAATTTAAAAAGGCGTAGAAGTGAAATAATGATTAAAAAACTAAATAAATATAAATGGACATTAAGGTTCTACTTTAACAGATAAAATAACAAATTTTAATTTTATTAAATAAATAATTTAAAAAAATAAATGAAATGCCACAGCTGGAGATTCTCTTCACTGCATGCTCTTCAGTTCTTATGATAAGTGGGCCTCTCAATCTTTTGTTTCATAGCCCATGAATCTCTATCACACTCTTGTTACTTTCTTTCTGCTCCCTTTTTGATTCCTTTTTCTGGCAGAAAAATCGAAATCCCATTTCACTTCCATTGCAATTATTATTAATGTATTTCCCAAACAGAAAATGAAAGCCGTTCCTTCATTCAACTAATAATAATTCAACACCCATTAGAAATTCAAGCAACACGTTCTTCGCACGCTACACACCTGGCTCGTACGTGTCTCACCTTAATCAATTTTTCAGTCACAGTCACAAAATCCGCATTACCCAGACCTACGTTGAATTCAACCCTGAAAAAATATCTAAGTAAATAACATTTTCTTACCCTAAAATGCTATAATACTCGCACGTGCTTGACCCCACTTGCTACGATCTAGCGGTGCGTGAGCATGAAATTCACGCTGCATGCCACGTGTCGCCATGCTGCAGGCTCAGGAGAAGCTCCACGCTGCTACAAATAACGCTACTCACATCACCTTCCTTCAAGCCAAACACTCTCTCTTTGCACTAACAACATTCACTCTCTTGCCACTGTTCTTCACAACTCTTCTGTAACCGGTGAGTCACTTTAACTTTCTCTCTAACAATTCATGTTTCGTACTAATTTTCTCACACTACCACACATTTAGATCTTAAGCATTTTCTCTCGATACATGGGAAGGTATCGGTGTATCGTTGATGTATATCGGTTTGATCTGTTTGACTAGTTACTGTCATTGTTATGGTTGTGTTGTTAGTGGTGAATTTTTGGTGTTGCATGCAGAAAGCACAAGCATGGCAACGGTGTCGATGGCATCCTACGCGGCGTCAAAAGGCGTGTGGAGTATGGAGACGGAGGTGAAATCATCGGTTCAGATGAACCTGAATCGGCAGGATTTGAAATACGATGGGTTGAGATCTCTGGACAAAGTCCATGTGCGAAGCACGCATGCGAGCAAAACGAGAAGCTCTTTGTCTGCGAAGAGTGGGCGTGAGAAGGTTTCGGAGAAGATCGAGTGCGGGATGAACTTGATCTTCGTGGGAGCTGAGGTGGCACCTTGGAGTAAAACTGGAGGACTGGGTGATGTTCTGGGAGGTCTTCCACCAGCTTTGGCTGTAAGTGGATTAATTGATTGATTTATTTCTCTTAAGTGGTTTAATTGTTTTCTTATTAAACTGTCATTAAATCATGATTAAATTAAATCAACTATAAAAATTAATGTATAAGCCTTTGTGGAGAAGATCTAAATTAGATATGTAGAAGGTGTTCCAATAAATGAGCTCAAAGGCCTAAAACTCTAATAATAGTTTTAGTAGTTAGAAAAAGATGTACAAATCGAGGAATAGATTGCATAAAATAAAATAAAGAGTGCTTATTATATTATATTTATTATTATTTTTTATGATTTAATTATTTAGTTTTTTTTTTGTTTGTTCTTTCGTTCTTAGTATATTTTGATTTTAATTTGTAAAAATTGATAATTTAATATTTATTTTTCAAAAATTAATACAATTTAATTATTTAACTTGAGATAAATTATGGATTTTTTATCAAATATAACATTAAAATTATTTTAATTACATTATAAAAACAAACTATTATTATTAACAAAATCAATTTTTTTATGAAAATTTCTTAATATTTTTTAATAAATTTAACAGAAAAGATGAGTCCTTGAGTTCATACAGAGAAACATAAAAATTCATATCAATATTCTTATTATTCTTCTTTTCTATTATATTACCTTATGTTAATGAGTTAAAATTTAATATTTATTTTAGTTGTAATTTTATATATTTATTTAAATATAAATATGTATTATTAATTTCTATAATCTATGTAATTTGAATAAAGTTGGTGTTAAAATAATATAATTCGAAGACTTGCATAAAAAAGAAAAGAAAAATTATGTTGTAGTGTGTATGTGATTATTTTAAGTGGATTAATAATTTATCTTTGCTATCTTTGGTACTACTGTTGTAGGGGTAACATAATAGTAGTTTTGTGGTTAAAAATATTAAAAATTTAAAATATAATTAAGGAAAAAAAAAATAACATGAAATTTGGATATATATATATATATATATATATATATATATATATATATATATTTTATGATTTTAACCCAGTTTTGTGCTATTTGATAAAGGGGCATGGACACCGTGTTATGACAGTGTCACCGCGCTACGACCAATATAAGGATGCATGGGACACTAGTGTGACGGTGGAGGTAACTTTCTTTTGTTCTCGTCATGTATCTGTACAAATCTAAGTAACTCTTGGTTCTTGATTGAACTGTTTCATTTTTATTTTTTCTTTTCGTAGGTCAAAGTTGCTGATAGAATAGAGACTGTTCGTTTCTTCCACTGCTACAAGCGAGGTGTTGATCGTGTTTTTGTGGACCACCCTTGTTTCCTTGCCAAGGTTATATACTTTTGTTGGCATGAATATTTATAAGATAGAATACACCGTAACACCTTCAAATTAAACTAAGCATTTCTCTTGCATTTTGATTTTAAAAGGTGTGGGGCAAGACCGGTTCTAAACTCTACGGCCCTAGAGCTGGAGTGGATTATGAAGATAACCAACTTCGATTCAGCTTGTTATGCCAGGTAACTTCCCCTATAGTTTAACCTGCATAATTTTTTATTTATGATAGAGTACATAGCCTATAGCTCATAAGTAATGTTACCGCGGTAATTCGCTTCCCTTACTGCTAACACACGCAATTGTCTGAATCATATCTACACATGCTCCCTCTGTTTCAATTGATTTAATTTCTCAAAGAAAGGCCAACTTGTATTGAAACATGTAACATTGTCGACTATCTCAACGGCCATTTGCAGTTTTAATTCGTTATCCTGATTACATTTTGAGATCATGGATTTGAATTGACTCTGATATTTGTTGACTCTGGATATGACGTTATCAATGTGTTCAACAACTTTCAGGCTGCACTTGAGGCACCAAGGGTTTTGAACTTAAACAGCAACAAATATTTCTCGGGACCATATGGTATGGCTCTCTTGTTAATTCCCTGATCTTCGATATTCGGTTAAGAAAAACCTTTAAAGTTGGTTTACAAGCTTTCTCTGTCTTGGGGCAGGTGAAGATGTGATCTTTATTGCCAATGATTGGCACACTGCTCTTCTTCCATGCTACTTGAAATCAATGTATCAGAACAGGGGGATTTATAGACACGCAAAGGTGAGGATTTTATTTACTTTCTGCACGTTTGTCTTCATCAATCACCATTTAATCTTTCCAGGGAAAACTCACTTTCCTTGGTCCAATCATGGCAGGTTGCATTCTGTATTCATAACATAGCCTACCAGGGTAGGCATGCCTTTGAAGACTTCCCTCTTCTCAATTTACCAAATGAATACAGGAGCGCTTTTGACTTTACTGATGGGTAAGACACCGTTATCTGTTCCGAAAAAACTTACATGTCCTAAATTTAGTATTTTATTTATACACTTGACTTCTACACATCTAACATCGTTAATATACTCATGTTTCATTCTCAGACATCTTAAGCCTGTGAAGGGAAGGAAAATCAACTGGATGAAGGCTGCAATAATAGAATCGGACCTAGTGCTCACTGTAAGTCCATATTATGCCCAGGAACTTGTTTCCGGAGAGGATAGAGGTGTAGAATTGGACAATATAATTCGCAAAAATGGCATCTCTGGTATCGTGAATGGCATGGATAATCGGGAGTGGAGTCCAAAAACTGATAAATTCATAGATATGCACTTTGATACAACAACTGTAAGTGTTATCTTCCCTGTTATTAAACATGGTTTGCTCAATGATATGAAATTGTGGACCATATTTAGAAATTAGTAAGTCCTTATCAAATTGGCGTTCTTAGGTCATGGAAGCAAAATGCCTGCTGAAAGAGGCCCTTCAAGCAGAGGTTGGCTTACCTGTAGACAGGGATATCCCTCTGATAGGCTTTATTGGTAGGCTTGAAGAGCAGAAAGGTTCAGATATTCTTGTGGAAGCTATCCCAGAGTTCATTGACCAGGATGTTCAGATCATAATTCTTGTAAGTGCCTTGAATCGATCATTGCTGTGGTATTAATCCGTTTTAATAATACCGCTAAAAGATAAAAGTTATATATGCTCATGGTTCTAACTTCTATCCCTTTTCTTCTTCCCCAGGGAACCGGCAAAAAGAGCATGGAGAAGCAAATTGAGGAACTGGAGGAAATTTATCCGGACAAGGCCAGAGGGATAGCAAAATTCAACGGTCCCTTGGCTCACAAGATTATTGCTGGATCTGACTTCATAGTGATACCAAGTAGATTTGAACCCTGTGGTCTAGTTCAGTTGCATTCTATGCCATATGGAACGGTATAGACTATTGGCCTCTTTTTCTCTATTTCCTTCTCATCCACTACACAACATTTTCTGACCCTTTAAACAATAAATGTTTTCCCCAGGTGCCAATAGTTTCTTCCACCGGTGGACTCGTTGACACCGTTAAAGAAGGGTTCACTGGATTCCACATGGGTGCATTCCACGTAGACGTAAGTAAAGTAAAAAAATAGTCTTGTCTTGGTTTTTATCTGATAGATGAGCGAATCTGAAAGATTGTTACTGGGGTTTTTCTGTAGTGTGAAGCAGTTGATCCTGATGATGTGGAAAAGTTATCATCTACCGTAAAGAGAGCCCTTGAAACCTATGGTACCCCAGCCATGGAAAAGATTATCCGGAACTGCATGGCCCAAGACTTTTCATGGAAGGTAAGCATGTGTGAAAAAAAATAAAAATGGTACATCGTAAACGAAGGAGGCAAATTCTGTTTATCTTATATGATTGTGATGATTATGATACAGGGACCAGCCAAACAATGGGAAAAAGTGTTGTTGAGCCTAGACGTTGCTGGCAGTGAAGCTGGAATTGAAGGTGATGAGATTGCTCCTCTTGCAAAGGAAAACGTGGCCACTCCTTGAGCATCACCATTGAGATCCTTTTTCTTGATATGATCATGGACGAGAGTTATCTAATACATATATATATTTGTTCAACCATTTCAAACGAAGGGGCGAAACTTCAATTTCAAGCAAAGTATCAAGCTAACTATCGTAAAGGTTTTTCATAAGCAAGGTCTTGCCGTCAAGGAAATTTGAAGTACCTGAGTTTTGTAAGTTTAAATTGCAGTATAAGGTGAATAAATGTCAATGTACCTGAGTTTTTATTTTCTGATGTTATTGGCTTAGTCTCACTGCTCTTTATGTACATATTACAAATCAAATAATAGTACTATGTTTGCCATCAAGATTAACGTATTCACATGGATGTTGATTTCTTTGCAATGTATCTTTAGGATATCCCTAAGAATTTGATCATAAGTTTATAGGAATAATCATTCATTTTTTCAACTTTAAAAAAAAAATCGGATTTAAGTTCTAATAACGAAAATATTACAAAGTACCTAAAACAATTTATTAAATGTTTTTTAATGTTTAATAACTATTGTTCATTACATTCGATAAATCTACGTTACTTAGGAGTCGAAGTGCAATTTAAATACTTTAAATACTTTGAAGTGTTTTTAAGGAGTAACCGTAACAGAATCATGGTCCAAAACAAACAATATATTGAAAAGACACTCATCGTTCCTAACATAACAATGCTGCCGGAGCGATATTCCTAACATTTATAATATAATAACATAATTTCAATCAAATAATATATTGTTTAAATAATATATTGTTTACTTTGAGTATTTTTTTTATACTTCAACCTATACTTAAAAGGTCATATTAATACAAATAAATATTTATAAATATAAAGCAATTTTATATAAAGTACTGACTTAATTTTTATACTCGTTTATACACTCATAATTTCTTTTGTATCTATTGACTTGAAAACTGAAAAATCTTCTTGCCGATGATTTCTTCTTAAAATTCTTCAACAAACTCATCGAATCCCATAATTAAAATTTGAAGTGTCACAATTACTATCTTTTTACATATCTAATCTCTTTCAATGATAAAAAACAATGGCTAAAATGCATGTGAGACGAAGAAACGAATTATAAGGGATAACATAAGAAAACATAAGTGGATCTGTCTCTGTCTAGTTCTGAAGGCCATATACATTTGATATTGTATAATAAGACTAGAGTAATAATGGGAAAATGATGAATCATATTACAAAAACAACACTAACAAATATGATATTTTATTCTTCCTTTATTTTTTTTTAATCGTCCGCTAATGTATCTTTCCCGGCCACTTTTTTATTTTTTAAAATTTTCTGATTCGTTTATTTCTTTTGAGCAATAGCAGCCAAATAAGTTTAGGCTTTTTTGTTTTGTAACAATAAAAAGAAGAGTGTAGATTACGTCTCGTAGAATCGTGGCTGTAAAGTTATGCATCAAAAATAAAAGGCCTGAGTTTCCAGTTTCCTAGAGGTTGGGTTTGGGAAATGCTGATCACGAAAATGTGAAAGTGAAAATAAAGTTGTGAAGAAGGATTGCTTGGGTCCCTTGTACATTATCCAGAGTCATCGTCCTCATAAATCTATCACTCTCAGTTTATTGTGAATTTCTTCATTTCTATTAATGAATTTCATCATTAGTACACATGACTCTGTTACTAACTCTTTTCTCACAAATATATAAAGTAAACGTAAAAAGTGAAATAGTCTCTATATATAAATATATATTACAACGGATACAAATTAAGTGAGTGGAAGTAGGAAAAGAGGTCGGTTAAAAATAAAATAATAACAAAAAAATATAGAAGATTGATAGGCTGAAAGAAAATACAGAAGTATAGGAGAAATAAGGTTAAAATGTGATTGGTAGATTGTTTGGGTAGAAAATTTTTTAAAAATGACTCAGTATTTTAAGTTACTGAATAATCTGTATATATAATTTAAGTAGTTTTACCAAAAAAAAAATCATTATAATCAATTATGAATAATTACATATGTTTACAGAATTAATTATTCATTGCTTATGTGTGTTTAAAAATGAATTTAAGATAATGAATTTGAAGGAAAAAGAAGGTGAATACGTAGAATTCATAATATTTGTAGAATTCATAACTCGTCATCTTTTGTAATCATTTATTATCTTTATTATGTTTATATCATTGCATAAACAAACCTACATTTAATATGCAAAATGTATTATATCTTAAATATAATTGATTATACCTACGACGTAATTAGTTAAGTGCTAAATGCTTCAACTTATCTTACATAACCTCATTTCACCCAATCAAAAACCTATGATTTAATTTAGGTTTAATTATACCTTTGATCCTCATTTTGAAGTCAAAATCTCATAATGGTACCCAAATTTTTAAAAGTTTCAAAATGGTCCCCTTTTTTGTTAAAACGTCTCACGTTTGCCCTTTCTGTTAAGTCAAGGTTGACGCCGTTAGAGAGAGTGTCATGTGTCAATTCCTCAATTTTTTGAATTTTTTTATTATTTTTTTTTTGAATTTTTTTAAAAAAATCAAAAAATTGTCACGTGTCAAGCTGTCATCGTGCCACGTGGCAGTGACAGAGTGACGTGGCAGTGACAGTGACACGTGTCAGTATTATGCCAGGTGTCATTTCCTTAGTCTCAATTTGGTCCCTTTATTTTAATTTGTCTCAATTTAGTCCCATTTTTTGTAAAAATGTAGCAATTTTGTC
>Ga0214543_1002326_pt1 | contig 37310 bp, 20 predicted proteins | sample CNSS2metaG_FD_160094 | JGI IMG/M metagenome (GOLD analysis project Ga0214543, IMG submission 160094) | Root nodule microbial communities from cowpea collected in UCLA plant growth center, Los Angeles, California, USA - CNSS2 | ecosystem: Host-associated > Plants > Roots > Nodule | place: USA...
TCTCTCAAATTATTTCTAAAACACACATTTGTTAGTTTTTTAATATTTTTATTTATTGTTTATTTTCATCATGTAGAATAATATTTCGATATATTCTATCTAATTATTTGTTATTTTATAACTCATTATTAATCATACTGTAATTTTTTTCACTTTAATTGTATAAATAACTTTTATTTACTACATTATAAAAATTTAATGTAATTGTTATGAATATTTTTTTGTCACTATCCAACATATATTGAAGTTCAAAAGATACAAAATCTATGTCAACATTTTATTATTATGTTTATTATTTGTTTTTTATGTCATTTTGATCAAATGATGTATTATAACTTTTATTAGTATATAAAAAAGAGATTCATTAGAATTTTAAAAATTGAAGTAAACAAACATTTAATATATATTTTAATTTGAATATTTGTTTTACTTTTATATTTTTTTGAAATATTTTTTAATTTTATCAACTAAGTTCATCAATGTTGTAGTTTGCAAATTTAATAAATGTTTTGGTTCTCATGAAATTTTATTTGGTATTCTAATCTAAAATGTAGACAATTATAATTTATTTCAAAGTATTTGATATGGAAGAAACAATCATCTTCCTAATATTGAATATTTCATAATATTATGTTTTCTTTACCGTAATTTTTTTTCTTTTATAAAAATTAATATTGAAATAGTTAGAACACGAGTACGGGTATGGGGACGAGATTATACCCGTTACCCGATGGGGATGAGACAAAAGTTTGATACTCGTTGGGTTTGGGTATGGGGATGGGGATAAATTTTTGATGCGGAGATGAGTATGGGATAGCGAAACTCGTCCCCGCCCCGCCCCGTTGCCATCCCTACCTGGGCGAGTTTCTGCAACTCTCGCCTGGGCGAGAACATCAGTTCGCCATCTCCTGCTTCACGTGACAGAGACATACACACATTCCCAACGATAACCAGTTCATTCTTATTTCAAGACAAGCATTTTTCAAGCACAACAACCATAAAACAGAAGTGAAACAACCAACATACGACAAGAAGCGAAGAACCCTAGCTTCCCTTACCTGGAATGAGCTAGTACAAGGCCTCGACACCAATAGCGGAGCATCACAACTCAAGGAACAAACGTAGAAGCTGGAAAATAGCGGAACAATTAAGGAATTGGTTTACTATGGAACCCTAACTGGAAGTACGAAAATATGACTTAGAGAGGATACATAAAGAGCTTGAAAATCACTTACATGGAGTGAAAAATGAGATCGAGCTTGAGTAACCTTGACTAAGATTGGGGGTTAAACCCTAGCAGAGAGTTTGTAGTTGCTCTAGGAGGGAACAAGGGAACTGTTTTTCTTAAAATGAGACGAATGAGTGAGGTTAGGGCAGATTAGGGTCTTTGGCTCCCTATGGGCCAGCCTTAGGCCCAATTGATTTGGGCAACCCCTTTTAAAATTAGGGCAAAATAAAAGTGGGCCTTACATTCTCCCCAACAACCAAAATTTTGATGGGGAAAACAATAACAAACAATATACCAGAGAATGCAGCGGATATAATTTCCCCTAACTTGCAAGAATCTATGAGGAGCAATAATCAAAGAGCAGCAATAATAAATCACCAAAAGCACAAATAAAGGCACCAAGATTTTTAAGGTGGAAAGCCCCTCAAATCAAGGGTAAAAACCACGAGTCGTCCAGACCAAAGAAATAGCTTCACTATGATCAACAAGAGTACAAAAGAGTCTCAATCAATAGCACAAATTAGTGCCAACATCGAACCAAATAACAAAGCAACAAAGCTTTTAAATAGAGAAGAACAAGAGAGGAAAACCTCTAAAAATCACTACTGCAGTGCAAAATTAATATCTCCCAACTCAGACATCGTATCAAAGATCCGACCGGTCAGAATGAAGATCAATGAGTTCCAAACCTTCTGTAAAAATTTCAGCCCGATCCAACGGTGAACGAATCCGCAGCACTGATTCTACTGTGACAGCTCTGTGAAAAACGTGAACAGAATTTTCCTTCTACCTCTCCCTCTATGTGTTAGGGCTTTCAGTGTGTTCTGACTCTATTGTTCTGCCTCTCTCTTTATTTTATAGCCTCCTCTCCACTAGGTTAAGTGAGACATGGGCTTCTCAAATTTTGTGCCTTTTCTCCACATAGGAAGGGAGCCCAATACCCAACAAATTTTCGTCCTCGAAAATTCATCGATGAGGTAGGAAGAAACTATGTTCTCCTTATTTCCTTTGAGAACCACCACTCAGACACGACTGATATAATGACTCCAACGCCTATCGTCACTGGAAATTATTTTGCGTCTGTGCTAAGCGATATGTGTTCAACAATGTAGATTGGTTTAGTCACTACACTTGAAATGACTTCCAACTTGCAACCTAAAAACTTGAATGCTCCCTCAATACTTTTCCAACTAACTTGTATCTGATATACTGACTCACCTCCCATATGCTCCCCATTACCTCTTGTAGGTTGTATCAAAGTCTCGGACGACTTTACGTCTCAAACTAAATCATGTTCGTTATTACTTCCCATCACCTCACTCCTTGATGCATCACTCCACTATCTTGATTATTCTTGAGTTCTGGCCTACTGCTCCACCATCAACACTCTTGCCCACTCTTACGTATAACGACACTCATAATATCTTACTTCCTTTGGTGGCTTCATCCAAGACAACAAAGTTTCCTACCAAGTTATTTTATTTCCAATTTAAAACTCTCACCTGATTCCATCACCATATCGTTTTGGCATCCTATTAATAAATGGATCCATTTTAGTTTTAACAAACCAATGCATCTCATTAATAGTTTATATAATATATTTGTTTTTAGTTTCACTTAACAAAATCTAACAGAATATCTAAATCTGTAATTATTTTCTGCACAAGTTAGCACAAAGTTTTTAGCACCATCGTGATATAAATAATAATAATAATAATAATAATATTATTATTATTATTATTATTATTATTATTATTATTATTATTGTGTTATATTATGATTACTGCCAGTATAATAAATGTTACGATAACAAGATCAATCATACTATTATCCCTATTATTATTATTATAACTACCTCTGTTTTCATCCAAACTTATTATAATGATCAGTAATAATAATATGAATAATATTATATTAGTAGATAATAATAATATAATATTATTAAATTAATATATAAAATAAAATTATATTTATTAAAAATAAAATAAAATATATAAGAAAAGATAAAAGAATAACTATTAATAATTAAAAAAAAGAAAAAAAATAGATAATTTTCAGCCAAACTTATTATAATAATTCGTGTTATTGTTATTATTAGTGTAATTTCAATTAAATATACTGTTATAATTAGTAAAAAAAAATTAAAATAATTAATATTAATGCATGATAATTTGACCAGTACGTTGTTTGAGTTATTTATTAATAAAAAGTTGTTTTTATAACTTTTGTGAATGCCCTTCTTATAATCCTATACTTAGTATGTATCAATTGTTATTACCTGAAAGAAACTAATTTATTTCAAAAGCAAGAGCAAAGATAAACAAGATGGAAAAAAAAATAAAAAACTTAGATCAAATGTTTTTCTTTCTCACAGTGATTTATTCAAATTTATTCGATGATACCATGCAAACAAAGCCTAAGTAGCTTTGTCCAACATCTTGGTTATAGTGAGACATGCTCATTGATTGGAGCTACAAGAAGGGTAGCAGAAACTGTTCTGATCCATGCATCTACACATAGGAGGTTCTGATGTCGCACAAATGCAATAGTCGCAAGCTGAGTGACAAGAATTCTCTACAATGTCAAGGCATCGGCATTGTGGAGGAATACTCCTGGTGCAAACACATAAATCACAGCATGCAGTGCTTGTGGATTTCACATAGTTTTCACCACTTTTGGGAAGCACCTGAGTGATGAAGGAGGTTGGATCGAAGCGAGCATCCACTGCACTGAAAACTATCAAGAACACCATTAAACTTACCTTCATCGTTACTTTCAACTTCAGCATTGCTCTCACTCTCTCTTTCTGCACCCAACACAGATAAATTTTCTTTGTCTTCAGAATGGATACGCATGATTGTTATATATACACACATTCATTATCTTCTTTCTTCTTCTTTTTCAGCTACTGTGATTGTCATCGTGTCATTATTATATAATCTTCTTCGAGATTTCTTTTGTCGGATTCAGAAGTCAAGAATCTTACAGCTGTACAGCGATCACGCTTATCTTCGTCCATTCATTTATATACACCATTCATTTATATACACGTGGGACATGTTTCTTTTTTATAACTGATTTTAATCATATTATTCAAATATTCAAATACAATCAATTTTTGTTTTGAAATTTAGTTTGTCTTTATATGTTGAAGTAAATCATTAGTTAGTATTTAGAAATCGGTATGTTCGAAGAGGAGAATCTGTATTCGGTCGGTTTATTTTAAATCGGATTATTTTGAATAAACATTTCGGGGGTTTAGATGGATTAAAATGGTCGGATATGGATTTTGAATTCAAAATCTACGATTATCCGACCCGGTCCGAAATTTTTTAACCTTCGACAATCCCTTTCATATCATCTTCTCCGACATTCAAAAATCCATTATATCATCATATTCAATGTCCAGAAACCCTGTCTAGAAACTCCGTCCAAAAACCCCTTTATATCATCTTCTCGTAATTTTCCCTTCCATTTCCTTATGATTCCTTCAATAACCATCGATCACAATAGATATGCTCACTTATAATCACCATTTTGTTAAAAACTCTCAGATCGGGACTCAATGAAGTGTGACCCCCACCAGAACACGACCACCACGTCGTAGCTTGTCGGAAATCGCATTAGCCTTGCAAAACAGCGAAATGAGCAACCATACGCACCTACAACAATGTAAGAACCAGACATCTATCACAAAGACGACGTCTCACCACCTCCATTTCAGATTTGCTCCGTTCAGAAGCTGACAGTGGTGGATCTTACCTGCACTCAGATCTACTTGTAGTGGCTGTGAACAGTAGATATGTTTGGTGACACGTTTGGAAAATGTCATATTGGATGATGAAGGCAGACGAGGAGTCCAGCTCTTCTCGATTAGGTTATTGATCTTGAATTGTGGTTGAAATGTGGATAACCCATATCCATCCATGTTTAACCGGATCCGAAACTACCCGAATCCGACGAATTCAAGGTGTGAAATGGTCGGATTGGTTCAATGAATATTGAATTCGAATTTCGATGGATTTGGTCTGTTATACCCGAATCCGACCCGACCCGACTCATACTCACCCTTAATTAGAGCCGTCAAAATTGATTAATCAATTTGACTTGGTTTGACTTATAATAAGTTAATAATTTAATGAGTCAATTTAATTTTGATTTATTAACGAACAAAAATTGAACTTGATTCAACTAGTACATTATAAATTAGTGGATTAAATAGATTGATCTACTGATTTACTTAATTAAAAAAGAATACATTTTTTTCTCTTTCGTCTGAAAATCCTAAATTATAATTAAAATAAAATTTTAGAATAGTGAGATAGTAGACAAGTTAAATTAAAACGTGGGATAGTGAGATGGTAGACAAGTTCACTAGCTTTTTTTTTCAATTTTATATTTTTAAATTTTGTACTTATATATTTTTAAATTTTTAATTAATTAAGTCTGTAGTATGAAATCAAAATAATTAAATATAATTTAAAATTATTTATTATATTTAATAATTAAATAAATACCAAAGATTTAAAGTATAATATTATTAAATATTTTCATCTACACGTAATACAATACAAAAAGTTGATATTTTAAATTATTTTTTATTTTAATTTTAAAATTGCAGATTTGACAAATTGATCTGATCTAGCATGCTAGTTTGATATGTTAGGTGGAGTAGACAGAATTAAACTAACAAGTAAAAATATCAATTTGGCCCATTAAAATTTAATAAGTTGGAGGATCAATGCATACTTTGCTACACATTAATACAAAAAAACCTTTTAACGTTTTCCATTCGATGTCAGCCCACAAGTATACATATGAAGAACAACACAAAATGGTCTCAACCAAAATTTTATCAAATTTATGCTTAAACATCAACGTATACGTTATAGTGAATTATGAAAAATAATTTTTTCAAACGGTTCAATCAAACAATTCAAAATTTAATACAAACAATTAAAAGCTTAATCATTTGTACTAAATCTCAAACGAGAACTAAGGTTCACTCAGTGTTAAAATAACAATGTATCGATAATATTAAACAATCCAATAAAATTAAAATTATTTTAACATAAAACATTTAATAATAAATCTAAAATTCATACTATAAATATTGCAAAGTGCACATAATGTCACATACAATAGTGTGGGAAAAACGAAATATAATCAATGCCATATAGTGTCACATACAAGGAACAAAGTGCAATGGGAGGAAATGAATACAACCAATGCCACATAATGCCACATACAAGGAACAAAGTGCATTAGGGAGGAAATGAATACTAACCTTTTTAGCCTTGTCGTCACCGCAAACCTTGTCAGCACCGCCACCCGCTGCAGAGCTCATCACCACTGCTACATCGCTTGTCACTATTCCTCTCTTAACTCCGTCAAAACGCAAATTAAGATGAAAGGAAAAATCAATCAGTGCAAAACGCAAAAATGCAACCATAAAGCAAAGGAAATCAAGTTCAATGGTGGAAAATGAAGTAAAACTCACCTACGAAGGTTGTCGTTGGTTTTGGGGATGAAGGTTGGAAGGTGGCGCGAACAAATAGCTACGAAAAAAGTGGGAGGGTTGTGATATAAAAACCAATTTGACGATGGGGTCTGGGCCACGGCCACGTCCATTGACGTCAAATGGGCTTTGGGTCAACATCTTAAGTAGTTTTGACGTTGGGGATTTGGAGGTCGGCGTCCTTTAACGTTGGTTTTTGGAAGGTTCAAAGTCAAATTTGATATCTTATTTACAAAAATGTCACTAGTCATCTTGTACGTTCAATTTTGAATTGGATGACGTTGAATGGAAGGCGTTAAAGGGTTTTTGTGTTAGTGTTCCAACACCTTTTTTAAAGTTTAAATCTCCTTATAAAGTAGTGCATAAGCATGTTCTCGTTTTAAATCACTTACGAGTGTTTGGATGTCTTGCATATGCATCTACTCTTAATGTTGGAAGAAAAAACCTTCACAAACATGCTTTAAAGCTATTTTTTTAGGTTTTAAATCGGGCACTGAAGGATACATTTTATATGACGTATTCACAAAGGCTTGTTTTGTCTCTCTCAATGTCGTTTTATATGAGACATATTTCCCATATCATAAATAAGACATTATTCCTATTATTAATCCTTCCAATTATAAATTTTTTGATTCATTATTGACTTTTGAACAACCAATTTTCCATTCAAATAACCCCCCTTCACTCAACCAGAAATCATTACGAAATATGTTCCATATGATCCTACATAAGTCACTGAAACCACAAGAGTTTCCACAAGAAGCAAGAGGTCACCCTCCTACTTAGTTAACTATCATTATAACATTATTACTTCATCATATAATGTTTTCAGTACCTCATACCCATTACATTCCTTTCTTTCTTATTCTAAATGTTCTAACTCACATACTATTTTTTGTTTATCTGTTTCTGGTACGTATGAGCCCAATTCCTATATATAAGCGAGTAAACTTGACTGTTGGAAAGCTGCTATGATGGTTGAGTTAGAAGCCTTGCAGAGAAATCACACTTGACCACTGGTGAGCTTCCTCAAAGAAAGAAAGTCATGGTTTGTAAATGGGTTTACAAAACCAAATTCAAAGCATATGGTTCCATTGAGAGACATAAGGAAAGGTTGGTTGCCAAAGGTTTCACTCAAACAAAGGGGTAGATTTTTTCGAAACTTTCTCCCATGTGGTCAAGACAACTGTTGGGTAAACTTAAATGTGGGTAATTGGAAGTTGTTATATTAATTGCCTAGGAGAGTGCAAAAGGTTGAGAGTGGGTCTAACATTGATTAAGCATGTAATAAAGTTCATTAATTGTGAGTTAGATAGTGGTTATATTTAATGAATGTAGTTAAAGGGTCATGTCCAAAGGCTTATAAAAGGACCATATAGTGCTTCAATGCAAAACATAATAAATATGAATATAGAGAGTATTTATCTAGAGAGTATTTATCCAGAGAGACTTGTTTGTCAACAAAAACTGTTGTCCACCTTCTTATTTCCATTATTGTTTCTTCTGTTTGGTTCCTCCATCAACTTGATGTTGACAATGCTTTCTTGCATGGTAAGTTTGATGAAGAGGTTTACATGAAGCCCGCTCCTCTTCTATCTCTTCCCTCTTCCAAGGTAGTTTGCAAGTTGCATAAATCCTTATATGGTTTACGCCAAGCAAGCCATAAATGGAATTCCAAACTCAGTTCAGTCTTGCTTAATTTTTGGATTCACTCAAAGCACTGCAGATTATTCTCTGTTTGTGCAATAAATTGTAGATTCCTTCATGACTCTTTGTTAGGTGAAAAACGACTAGTGCACCGGTCACACGTAGCAAGTAATAAATATCGTTCTCTCTACAGGGACTTGTGTAACACATGACAACTCTCACAATTCACAACTCAAATAGATAACAAAGCTCACAAAAACACAAAGAAAATATTTTTTGTACTTTATCAAACAGTTGGTGTGCAACAGAAATTTAACATAGATTATATACAATTATCAATACTAGATTTCATTCACTTTATTCTCATGCATTCACAAACATCTCAATTCCAATTTTATGCCAAAATCAACTCACAAAAATACTCCAATCCTATTCCTAGCAACTTTAAGTCTATGGTAATTCATCAAGTTTCAATTCCTTGAATCCTAACAAGTCAAATCACGCATTAAGTTCAAGAGTCTTAAGATTACTAATGAATCATGTTCTATCCCTAGATAAAAGCTCCATTAGGCATTAAATTTCAATTCTAGGTTCAAAATACATTTTCCAACACCTCAAGAACCACAAATCGTGCATGGGTAGCCAAACCAAAGCAGGCATTAAGCATGAAAATCAAATGCTAACATAGAAATTAAAAAACATATGGATTAACATCACAAAATACACAAGAATTTAATTCATTATATCTAATCTCAACAAATAAGTTTAGCTCTCCATGGTGGATAACCTAGGTTTTACAAATTAGAGAGATAGGGAAGAGATTAAAACCAAAGAGAAGATGCAAGCCCTCTCCCAAGGTTCTTAGCAACTGCTCCATGCTCCAATTGCGCCTCCCTTTCGCATCAACACCTCCAATTTGTAACCCATCTTTCTCTCCAACCCCAAAAGGAGAAAAACCACCATGAATGGAGGAGAAGACCCAAAGAGAAGTGGGAAAGGTTCCTAACACCCCTAGCAACCTCCAAAAGGCTCTCCAAGCACCCGAAATTGTTTCTCTATTGTGTAAAATGAGGAATGGTCCAAACCCTCGTGAGAACCAAGATTAAAAACCCAGTTTTTGACATGTCAGTGAGCCACCACTCAGCCTTGTCTCAGCAGCGCTCAGCCAGATTTTGCGATTTTGCGAACTGAATGCCGCTTAGCCCCACTTTCCACCGCTCAGCCTTGTGGCGCTCAGCCTCAGTTCGTCACCGCTCAGTCTTGGGCAATTTGACAACATTATGTATTTGAAACACTTAGCATGATTTCAATGGCGCCCGACGTGGGTATTTGCTTCAAAATCAATCTTTTTTTGTCCAATTATGCTCCCTTGAGTTCTTGTTTGTTTTCTTCCACCACAAGTGCTTCTTATTAACTTATTTAACACACTTAAAAGAGAGATTAGAGGCAAAACAAGCATAAAACAACTAAAACACAAAATAATACAAAAACACTAAACTTGAGGATATAACAAGATAAAAGTTAGGAAATAGTTGATTTATTCATGACAATAAACATACAAAAAGAGGTAAAAATAGACATTATCACTCTTATAGTTTATATCGATGACATAGTTGTTATTTTCAATCATCTTGGAATGATCCAGCGTTTGAAAGATTATCTGTATCTTCATTTTCACATTAATGATCTTGGTGATTTAAAGTGTTTTCTGGGTTTTGAAGTTGCCCGCTCCAAACGAGATTAGTTCTTAATCAACACAAATACTGTCTTGACATTCATCCGTGTTAAGATTTTCGAAGGTCTCAAGATTTTGTCTCATCTTCCTTCTTGACAACAAGTAGTTAATATGTTTACAAAATCATTGTATCTTGCTCCATTTGCTGATAACATGTCCAAGCTGGGTTTGATTAATATCCACAACCCACCTTGAGAGGGGTATAAGAGTTAGAAATACTCTGGTAGATAAAAAGGCACAGTTGGTGTTTGTGGTTCAGTTCAGTTTTTCTATTTTCCCTTTCTATTAAATTCGTTTCTCATACATAGCTCTATAAAGCTATTCTCTTGTACTTTTGCACAGATGAGTTTGATCAATAAGAGGTTCATATTTTTCTTTCATCTTCTCTGTTCCATAGTTCTTAATACATACAGCTTGAAATATGCCTTTTGACTTCAATTGCATAACTGGACGCGATGACCAACTTATATGAACTCATGAAAGCGGATGCAGATTCACTAAAAGAGCAGCAACCTCGACCATCTGAAAGAGCAGCAACTCCTGGCTCTCAGAAGCAGCTGGTTGAAGAAGGTCTTCCACGGACATATGTAGTTGGAGGATCTGCATTTTATCACCTTCCGAAGAAAAAAAAAACTGTGTATTGCGGAAGGTCAAAGGAAGAATATCGATCTGGAAAAGATTCTTAGTAATCATATGTAGCTTTAAAACCCCTATTATTGATGTTCAGGTAGAACTATAAAGTATGAGTGGTTATCTTAAACATTTCTTTAATGATAGACTTTTTTTAAGACACAAGACACTTGATAGATGTGGTGGTTATGTTGTAGTTGTTCTGATATTGGTTAGATTTTAATATTGAAAGCTTATGGTATATTAAGTTGAAAAGTTTTACTCAAAAGGTAAAATTATGCATCTGAAGCAATTTATGATGTTCCTATACCATGTTTTTGTTTTGTGATCTATATTGTCTATATTGTTCCTTAGGATGTGGTTTGTTTGACTGCAGTCTCAATTTTGATATTTCAATTAAATAATGAATTTTACACAGCTAAAGAAAGAAATAGACATTCAGCATATATTCTAATTTTTTTCTCAAGGAAAGTATTGATACAAGAATTGAGGTTTTTGTTAATTAACCTGTGTAAGTTGCAAGTGTCTTTGGAAATTAAAAGGGAATTGCAGTAGTTATCTATCTCATTTAGGTTTAGGCCAAACCACTTCTTTGGTCTCAAAATAAAAGACTGAGGTCATATAGTTTTTTAAATAAATTGAAAAAAAGTTTTAACTGTCATCTTAGTCTTTAAATTTAATTATTTACTGTCTTTGTTTATTAAAAATATATCAATATTATATTTTTAAAAGTACATTATATTTTGAGTTTGAACCAAGATGAATGACTATTATTTAGAATGTTTCTACTTTTATTATTTTCAAGAACTAAGATGTCAGGTTTAACATTTTCAAAGATTAGTACAGAGCAAACTAAATTCTAAATCTTGCAGCTGTTTAAAAACAGTATATTAAATTTGTCCTAAGAATATCACAATCTATAGGATTTGGGTAATAGTATCACAACATAGGGTAAGTCCTTTTAAAGTGCCACCAAGTACATATATATAAAGAAAACAGAAAATTGAAACAAAACTAAAAAAAAAAAACACCATGACAAGCAATTCACAACAAATGCTTAGTCAAGTATTTTTCTCTTAGATATATAGTTATTACCTATATTGATGCATGCATACAGAAAGAAAAATAGTAGGTGAACTCTGTAGCCAGGTTTGAGGTTTATGTTTGTCCATTTTGAGTGAGGTTCAGTTCATCTGAGTGACATGGTTTATAGCAGAAATCGGTTATGTCTTCGCAACGACACTGTGGAGGAATTGAGCGCGTGCAAACACAACTTTTACATGCAGAGTGACAAGTTTTTCCAACATCATTGCAACGACACTGTGGAGGTAATGATTTTGTACATGGGCAACTGTCACAACACGCTTTCTCTGTGGATTTCGCATACAGATTTACATCGTCTTTGGAGAGCAACCGAGTGATTAAGGAACTTGGATCGAAACGAGCATCAACTGTTGTTGTCGCAGAGAACCCTAGGAGCAAAATCAAAGAAGCTACTTTCAGCAACACTTCTGTCTTCAGTTCCATCTTTCTCTCACTATAAATTCTTATCACCAAAAAATATGTCTATTTATAACGGAGTTCATGTACACATAAAGATAGAAAAGACCTGTTTTTCCTGTTTTTCTTCTCTTATCTTCAAATATTTTCTAACTTTACAAGTTAATTTAGTTATTTTCTGTGCAATTTCTAATGTATTTTAATTCATCCAGCAAATTTAAATTGTAAATGTTAATTTGCCTTTGTCGGTAGCCATTAAATGTTTGAGCTGTACCCAAACACATAACTTTCATGACATGCTAAAGGTAACTTCATTGATTTGATGAGTTATGAAGTCACAGGTAGTTTGGTCAAAAATGTTTGCTCAGCTCACATAGCTTCATTAATTTGATGGTTCATAAAGTCTTAATTTGCGGTGGGATTGTTAGGTTAGTCATTGACTATTATTTCTATGATTTCGGATGAAAGAATCAGCTAAATTTATTACAAAATTACCATTCTCTCCTGCATCTAGTTTAAATTTGAAAAATTAATTTTGTAATATAAAATGGAAGTACCCAAAGCCTAAAACTGACCACAAAGTGAAAGTGATTTTTGAATGCACTTCTACAATGGTTGCTCATGTTTTCTGATGATAAAGTTAATTCAACTAAGAATGTGACTAATTTCTTCAATGTTGATCGTATACGTGCAAGAGGAACCACAAAATATGATAGGACAAGAAAAAAGACAGAATTTTAGTCAGAGCTTAATTTGTAGCAAAGAGAAATATATATTCTATAGAGGATATTGTCAAGTTAACTTACAGATAGCACTGTTGGAATAACTTATGGAAAAAATAAAATAAAAAATAGGGTTAAAAGGTGAAATTGGTTTTTCTGGAATGCATTCTTCCTAAAGTTTCAAACAAAGACAGGACATGCAAAATAGGTTTTTCCTAAAGTTGTCTCCGGCTATTAGAAATTAAATATAATTAAATATTATATAGGTATATTATAATATATTATATATAATTCTAGTTGAACTAATAAATTGTTTTACTCCTATTTTAATTGTTTAGTTTTTTTTTTCTGCTAATCCTATGAATCTTTTGTTTAAAGATAATTTCTTCTGGTGTGTAATTAGACAACTCATTCCTTGACATGTTTTTTTTTTTTTTTTTTTTTTTATTTATTTTAATTATAAAATTTTTATTTTTTTTTTTTTTTTAATTATATTAATTTTTTTTTTTATTTTATTTTTTTTTTTTTTTTTTTTAAACAATTTTTTTTTTTTTTTTTTTTTTTTTTTTTTTTATCTTATAGATATATCAATTATAAAAACCTTGTCACCTAATTAATTATATTATTCTTTTAATAACTAATTAAAAAAAATAAAAAATATACATATACATATATATATTAACTAGTTGTTTTTGTTTTCTTTATTTTACTGTTAATATAAATCTTGTTTTTTTTTTCTTTTTTCAAACTACCGATTATTGTTTGATTTATACATAAACTTTGTTCTCTTTCATAAATAAATATATTTTTCATGCCTTTTCATTATTTTTGTTGGTTATAAGAGATTATAAGAGATACAAATCTTACAATCTAGAGATTAGACATTTTATTTTTTTATTTGAAGCCACATGTTTTTTTATGAAAATATTTTTCTTCTCAAATTAGTGTTTTGTTCTAGAGATTTGTCTTCCTTTGTTGGTGATATGTAACTTCTTTCTCCATTAGTGATTATTTGTCCTTAAATGCACTTATAGTTGTAGTTCTTCATTGTTGACTTTGTTGGCTAATGTGTGTGATATAATCTTTGTATACCTTAATTTTTTTATCCTAACAAAGTACATTAAGTTCTTTGTTCAAATTAAAGATTCTCGATTTTTTCCGATATTTTTTAGGCTTATAAATAGTCACATACAAGGGTATTTTCTTAAGTATAATAGAAAATATGTTTTGTCTTTGCTTGATCAAACTGATATGTTAGTAGTAATCTGATCACATTATTTATGAATTCTAGTTTACAACTTAACCTTAGTGGTGATGACCGAATCAAGATTCCTTTATATATAGAAACTAATTTGAAGACTCATATAATTCACTATTTCAAAATTAGATATTACATTTGTACATAAATTATGTCAATACATAGACATTTCATCAAGCATACATTTAATTTCATCCATTCACCTGAAATAGCACTTAAAGTTCACTCCAAGTCAATGTCTCTTATTTCCAACTAACAAAAATTGCATCTTTTCAATTAGCACGATAGACTAGGACAATGCGAAAGTTGTAAAAAAGTATTGTGTCTAAGTCTTTAGCATAATTAGAATATCTTGCCTAATCCTTAGTAGCCAATGAAGTGGTTTGACTACAAGAGTTACTCAAACATTTTGAAATCTTAATTGACATAATTATGTTTTTTTAATAGTAAATGATGAGCTCCAAACTTCTACCAAGGATGAAGACACATGCTTAGGAAGAATAAACATGTCTAGAAGAAAAGTCTCTTCACCTTCTTTTGGTTTAGTTTTATGTTGACTTAGGTTGACCTTGTAAACTTGACTTGCTGACCCTCTTGTTAGGTTGTTTGTTTTGTAGGAATAAGTTAGATCCAACTTGAAGGTAGATAACACTAATGGGTGTGGTGGAGAAGCTTGGGCTTGGAGCCAAGCACCTTTGGAGCACATAAAGAGAGTCTTGGAGAGCCTTGGGGCGCGAGGTTGACCTTCTCCGATTGAAGGTCAAAGACCTTCTCCTCTAAAAGGTAAAAGGAACCACTTTGTAAGATTTGGAGGACAAGTTAGGTCTCTCTCCATTTCAAGACACCTTATTTTTAACCTAACTTCTAGAACCTTAATTTGTGTTATTACTTTTGCACCCTTTAACTTTATATTTTTGCTAAGAGAGGTTAGATAAATAACATCAATAAGGGGGTTGAATTGATTCTTCAAAATTTTGTGTCTTGATATTTATACTTAAAACAACATATCCCTTTTTTTTGTTTTATTAATTAAATGTGTTATCGAAAGTTGAAATAAAAGGTAAAAGAAAGAAGAATTTCACATAATAATTTGTATTGGTTTGGGTATAGCCAACCGTATATCCAATTCCAAGTCACCTCAATGTGAGAATGACAATCTCAATTCACTATCTTTAGAGTATTTCAATTGCAACCACAATGACTTAGGTTAACCTTGTAAACTTGACTTGTTGATCCTCTTGTCAGGTTGTTTGTTTTGTAGGAATAAGTTAGACCCACATAAAAACAATACAAAATTGATAAAAATCAAATCTTTGGAAAAATCAGGAATGATTTTCATCATTCTACCGGTAAAAATCAAACCTTTTCATTTCAAGGCACATTCGCATCTCCAATATTTTCTACATCTTTAAAACAAAAACAAAATTAAAACATAGAATCATAAACACAAAAGAAAAATCAAACCTTTTAAATATGATACTTGTCCTTTTGCTTTAAAAGCTCTTTGATCTTCTCCTTCTTGAAGATTTCATTCATCTTGAAAATAATAACACCTATGAGATAAAAATATCAACCATTGCAAACCATATAAGAAGAGAAAAGAATAACCCATATAAAAAATAACATGAAAATGATAAAAATCAAACCTTTGAAAAAACTGGGGAATGATCTTCATCCTTGTGTTGGTAAAAATCAAACATTTTCATCCCATGGCACACTTGCATCTCCAGAGCCACGATGGGGCAGGCAAGGGCCACGACCCTCCCTCCAACTTTTTTAACTTTTTTAAAATTATATATATTTAGAATTTTTAAATTATATATTTTTAAATTTTTTAAATTATATATTTTTAAATTTTTTAAATTATAATTATCACTTTAAATTAGATAATAGTATACCAAAAATTAATGAAAATTAAATTAGGTATTTTTTTATTTCTTTTATAAAGTAAAACATTTAATGTTAATAAATAGTACAATATAAAATTGAATATAATAAAATAAAATTGTTAAAATAATTTTTATTTTCTCTTCCTTACATGATTTCTTCTTTCTTCTGTTATTGAATAAAAAAAAGTTAAACAGAAACTTATTATTTTTGTCCTCATTCTTTTCATATCTTCTCTCATTCTTAAAGAAAAAAAAATTATCTTGTCTCACTTGGTAGTGCAATAATTGTTTAATATTTAACCCTGTTTTTTTAATCTCATTACCCTTTTGTATATCCATTTTTTATGAATATAGAAGAGCAAGTAATGTATTATGTGATTTTTTATAAAGGAATTTTAATTGTAACTCGATCATCATACTTTGTTTTAGTAATTATGTCTCTCAATTTTTTATTATATTATAATAAAAAAAATTGTTTTAAACTTGTTTTATAGATAGGTATATTGATAAAAATTAAAAGAATAAATTCATTTTTTTAAAATTGATAAAAAAGAAGGGAAGATGAGGACAAAACAATAAGGTTGCTCATCGCATAAGCATAACAATGATGAAATGAAAGTTTGTAATGACTTTTGAATTGATATGTGCACATTAGTAAAATGGAAAATAAATATTTTACATATAATATGATTATTTTTGAACAAAAAAATAGCTGAAAAATTTAGTTATGATTCAATTATTTGATAAGTTAAAAAATATGAAAAAACAAATGACAATCATATAGATATGTGTATTTTCTATTATAGTTATAACTATATTAAATTATGTATTAATTTGAAGTGAATGAGTGACAAAAATGTTAAATATATAAATTTTAAGTATATTATTTTGGCTCTCCCAAAAATCTTAGTCAAGATCTGCCATTGTGTATCTCCAATATTTTCTGCATCTTTAAAACTAAAACAAAGTTAAAAGATAGAATCATGAACACAAAAAGAAAAATCAAACACTTTAAAAATGAAAGGTAGTTTGTATCATCAAAGAACAATAACCTCTCATTGGATGTCCCAAAATGAAAATATGAAGAGAAAATGAAGTAAACTAAAAACACATCCAGATAAAATCTTACTATTTCACTGTGCATGTGTGTTGAGAGGTTTGAATCTGAGTTCTAAGAATCGATAAAAGAAAAAAAAGGAAAAAAGCAAATAAAAAGAAGATGAGAGAAAAAAAGAAAGAAGAAGTATAAAAATAAAAAGTCGATAGAAAATAATGAAAGATTTGTATTATGAGATAGTTTTAGATTATAAATATATATGATACTAACATATTGATTTTTGATTTTTTTTATTGATAGAAAAGGACTATACACCTTAGTATTTTTTTTTTCTCTAGACAAATATTCTTGAATAATAATAGTACAAATATATTATTATATTAAAAAATTATCGTTTGTTAAATTCTTCATTAGATTAGATATATATTAATTGATATATTGATCTTGATTAACCATTAACATAAAGATAATTTCAAAATGAAGGATTTTCTTTTTTCAATATAAAATCCAACCGTGAAACCCTTGTGGTCACTTTTTACAACCGGAGAAGAGAAGAGAAGAGACGAGACGTCAAGCCACCGAAATAACTCTGTTTCAATGGAAGAAGTGAAAGCAGCGGTGGCTCCTCCTTTTCCCCCGGCGACGAAGAAGAGGCCACTCGACTCCAATGCTAACTCCACTTACTTCAAGATTCGTGCCGCTGTTCGAGACCTTCGTCCTCACTTGCTCGAGGTTCAATATTCCAAATCTCTGCTCTTATTTTTCTTTTTCATACAGCAGCCATTGGAATATTTAATGTTATAGTTGTTCATGAAACTTGTTGGCTAGTATTTTAACTCTCTCCGTCTTTTCAATTTTCAAATCTGTGGCTAATTGGTGTGAAATTCTCAAATTTATACTCCTCTTGTTGATTTGGTACTCTTGTGTTTGGGGTATTATTCATACTGAGTATCGCGATTGCTTTTTAATATTTAGCTAGTAGGGTTTCTGATGTTTTTTGGGGGTGAATATTTTATTTTAAGAAAATAATTTTAATCTAACATTTTTTAGGATGAAAAGAATGAAGTTTTGCATGTCATTCATAAGGCTGTGGAAGTAGTGTAAAATTGTAATCAGTACTGGATCCAAGTTATAGGATATCATTTCTTTAGTTGGACAGATTAATTAGTTAGAGATGTTCCGATCGAAAATAGTTGCATGCAGTTCTAAAGTTCTGAACAATCAACTAGGTGTCTTCAGTATCTTGTATCTAGAATTAATAATTAAATAACTTCCATTTCTAAACTCTTTTAATGCTAAAGCTGTTCATTTCAAAGTGTCAAATAGTAAAGCGATTGAAGTATGGCTGTGATCCAAGATCTTTTCATTATTGTTACCTTTTACCTGTTCTTCCACCTTACAACCACCATATATATATATATATTTTAATATTTGGTGATCTTCTTGGTTGCTTTGAATACAAGTTAAGATTAATTAGTCAAAATTGTCTTTTATAATTTTTGCACGTGCATCTTTATTGGGTTAATAGTATCAATCTAGACAAGAGTTGATGAGAGATATGCATACATAATAAGGTCCCTTCCTTCATTTTTTTTCTTATAGGTGTCTTGTGTTTAATTGTAAATTTGTTTCCTTCAAGGAGAGTTTACTATGCAAAAAAAGGACATAATTTGTGATTATGTTTATGTAAAGTCTCAAATCCAACAATAAAGACATGAAAAATCAAACAAATTTCAAGTAGCTTGATTTATATACCCACACACTCTTAATTTACTTAATTCAGTTTTTCAATAAGTATTTGTAATGAAGAAGGACCTGGTAATAGATGATTTCTGAAGTATTGAACCATTTATAGAGTTTTTATCCATTTTATAATTATTAATACATGCTTAATAAGAGTAACCCTAATCAATAAGGTATCTTAAGAAAAGAAGTGAAAGTTAAGAACATAAGTTTGACAGAGCAAATTGCTCTCTCCGTAATGGACATAGAAAGTCCCCTAAAATACCAAATGGCCAAGGTTAATCTCTAGTTTTAAGTACTTATTTTTCAAAATATCAATATGGAACAAGGAAAACATTTACACTTTACCTACTAAATCAGCAAATTTTGGAACTTTCCTCTTATTTTTTTGTTTTTGGTCATGTCAGACGAAGGTGAGAATATTTGTTATAGTTGCATACTTGCATGTATATGTTATGTGGATGCTTAATTAACCAATTCATGACGTTAATTATATTATTATGTATTGACTCTAGGTTGATCTGTTCTACCATGTACTGAACAACTAGTTTCGTTTACTTGATCTAGGTGGTGTTATGAGTTTTCAAATACCATTTTAGTAAGCTATCTTTGAAATTGATTTGGATTTGTAAGAAATACTAAGTCCTTTTCCTAATAGTTGAGATGGATTGAGTAAATTTTCAATGTATTTCTTTTCCCTTTAGTTGGTGTGTAGAGTAGTGGTTTCTTTTTACTTGAAACACTATATGAAGTTCTTGACATTGCTGTTTGATCTTGAAGGTTATGTGAACTCGTGACTTTAAAGATTACAAGGCATCCCTTTAAATTTAACAATGTAAGTTCATTTAGGCAAAATTATATTCATTTCATGATTGATTACAAATCAAATCATACATATGCATCATGAAATGAATATAATTTTTCCTGGATGAGCTTACATGGTTGAATTTCAAGCGATGCCTTGCACTTTTTAAAGTCATGAGTTTGCATAACCTTCAAGATCAAACAACAGTGTTAGGAACTTCATACATTCATACAACATTTCAAGTGAAAAGAGACCACTACTCTACATACCAACTAAAGTGAAAGAAAATATTGGAAATTTGCTCAATCGAGCTGAACTTTTAGGAAAATAACTCAATAGTTCACACATATCCAAATTAGTTCCAAAGATAATAACTTGCTAAAATAGTAACTAAAAACTCATAACAACACCTTGGATCAAATAGGAGAAACCAGTTACTCACTGCAAGGTAGTATAGATAAACTTATAGTCAATACATAATAATATAGTTAACGCCATGAGTTAATATAGCATCCACATAAGATGTACATGCAACGATAAGAAGTGTTCTCACCTTCTTGGACCAAAAACACAAAATAAAAGGGAAAGTTCCAATATTTGCTGAATCAACAGGTAAAGTGTATACGTTTTATTTGTCCCATATTGATATTTTGGAAAATAAGTACTTAAAACAGATACTAGCCTTAGCCATTTGGTATTTCATGGGACTTTTTACGTCCATTATGTAGAGACTAGTTTGCTTTGTCAAGCTGACGTTCTTAACTTTCACTTCTTTTTTTAAGATTACTTTCTTGGTTAGGGTTAGTCTTATTAAGCATGTTATTTCTAATTATAAAATGGAGAAAAACTCTATAAAAGGTTCTATACTTCAGAAATCATCGATTAGCGGGTCCTTCTTCATTACAAATACCAATTGAAAATCCAAATTAAGTGTGCATGGGTATATATAAAGCTACTTGAAATTTGTTTTATTTTTTAGGTCTTTAATGTTGGATGTGAGACTTTACATAAACTTAATCACAAGTTCCTGAAACACTATATGAAGTTCCTGACAGTGCTGTTTGATCTTGAAGGTTATCCGAACTCCTGACTACAAAAATTGCAAGGCATCCCGTGAAATTCAACAACGTAAGTTCATCCAGACAAAATTATTTTCATTTCATGATTGATTACATAATCAATACACACACACACACACACACACACACATATATATATATATATATATCACTTCTGACCATGAAACTGGATAATCTATTGAATGTGTATGTTTGTATTGGGTGTGTCCTCTGAACAAAAGCAATTCTGTTTTGGAGGACCTGTGTTTTTGAATGTGTCTGTTTTGTCTGAACAAAAACATGTGTTTAACGATTGGCATATAGGTAGAACCTGCGCTCCTTTAGTAAAATTATATTACATGATTGATCAAATAATCAAATGCTAATGATATATTTGTTGATCAAATGCTAATGATATATTTGTTATATTTCTGACTTGTGTCTATTTTATTTATATGGGATTCTCCACTGAGCATACATAATTCTGCTGTCTGGATGGGTGTAGGCATGTTAGTGATTGTCATACGTGCAGAACCTTGGCTCCTGATGATGCCACCATGTCTATGATTTCTGGTAGTTTTGGGGTAGGTTGTGTAGAAATAGTCCATGTGCTAGCTTGAAATATGCCTTTTTGACTTAAATTGCAGAGCTGAAGATCCTGACAAGGTTATGTGAAAGCATGAAAGATGAACAGTCAAAGGCTGGTCAGAACATTGATCAGAAAACACTGAAAGAGCAGCAGTCTCGACAATCTGAAATTAAGCTTACTCCACCAGTTCCTGGCTTTCAGAAGCAGCCGGTTGAAGATGGTCTTCCAGGGACATATGTAGTTGGAGGATCTGCATTTGGCTGGAATTTTATCACTTTTTCAGGAAAAGAACCTGTCTATTGCGGTAGGTCAAAGGAAGAATTCCGAATTGGAAAAGTTTCTAAGTAATCTTATGGAACTTTAATATTGAAAGCTTTAAGATACAAGACACTTGATAGATGCCGTTCTGAGATTGGTTAGATTTTAATATGGAAAGCAAATGATGTTAAAAGTTTTAGTCAAAAAGGAAAATTATTCATGTGAAGTAATTTATGATGTTCTTATACCATGTCTTGTGTCGTGATCTATACTGTCTATATTGTTCCTTATGACTTGGTTTGTTTGACTGCAGTCTCAACTTTGATGTTTTAATTAAATAACGATTTTTACACAGCTAAAGAAAGAAATAGGCATTCAGCATATATTCTTATTTTCTTCTCAATCAAGGAAAGTATTGATACAAATATTAAGGTTTTTGTTAATTAACTTGTATAAGTTGCAAGTGGAACTTATATATATATATATATATATATATATATATATATATATATATATATATATATATATAAAATGATGCTTAATCAAGTGTGTTTTATTTAGATATGAAGTTATTGCTTATACAGATGTACACACAAAAAGGAAAACAGTATTTTCGGACTGGGAAATATATTTCAAACTCAGAAATATATTTTTGAATACAAAAAAAAATAAAAATCCGAACGGGTATTACAAAAGTCATTTTTCGGATCCGAAACTATAGTTCGGAAGATCTTTTGGAATTTTATTGTATATTGTAGATTGATTGATTCGAAAGACAGAGAATAAATTTATCATTCTCATTACTTTTAAATCCTCATATTATAAGAAGTCTAAAAAATCATTATCACTTTATTTTTAAATTTGTTAAAAATAATTATTCACTTTTATTCATGTCAAAATCTAACATAAAATAGTTGATATATTCACAAAAATTCTTATTGTTATTTTCTTCGATAGTTTATTCACGAGATAAAAATCATAAACACCTATTCTTCCTCTTGTGGAAATATTACAATAAAATATTATATATCACAGTATTATACATAGTCATAATTATCTTTCTTTAGTGCTCATACATATTGAATATGTTAGTATGTTAATGTCAAAAATTTTCTTTCAACAAACGCACCGAGTTGATCTAACACTGTTAACAATTTCATATTCACAAGACTTATGCAAAAGATATAATGTTAAAAAAATTAAAGATATAATACTCTTTTAAGGTGCTTAAATCACAGGCACTTGAAGTACCCTTTCCAGTTAAAAAAAAAGAAAGTGAACATAAAAAATCATGTTAAAAAAATTAAAAAGATATATACTCTTTTAAGGTGCTTAAATCACAGGCACTTGAAGTACCCTTTCCAGTTAAAAAAAAAAAGAAAGTGAACATAAAAAATAAAATTAAATGAAAATTTGTCTGAGCCCAGGTTCGAACTGGGGACCTCTAGTGTGTGAGACTAGCGTGATAACCAACTACACCACCCAGACTTTTTTGTTTCATTGTTTTCAATATTCCAATTTGATATAAAACACCTTGACATACAGCTTAAAATAAAAAACCAAGCAGAGATAGATATAGTGATAATGTTCTATGATAAAATATATGGATTTGAAATTGGTAATTCTGGTAACATAGGTCTTAATTAGATTTAATTTCATATTTGATCACTAATTACCATTATTTTATAAATTTTATCTTTCAAATTTATTGAATGATAAATAAAGGAATATAAATTAGATTTGACACTAGTTTGCCCATTGACTTTTGAAACTGTTGTGTTCAGACGTTGTAATCAACAACATTATGTGGAAGATAGCAATACATTAGATCTAACACACGAAATTATTAAGAATAGGATAATAAGAAAGAAAAAATATATCATTTCATCATATTGACAAAGTTTTTAACATACTTACATAGTCTTTAATTTATAGTTAATAGCCACCTGTTACCTGTTCATAATATTTGAAATAAGCATTTGAGTATTTGCAGAAATCCATTTTTTTTTCCTTCTTTTATTAATTTGGTTTTTCAGAAAGTGCAATTGGGTTTCAACATGTTTGTTTCTACCGTGTGTTATTGTCTTTAACCAAACTTATTATTGACGGCAATTTCTTTCTGTACTTCATCAAATCTCTTCCGGCAGCCCCATGAATTCTGGATTTTACTTTTCGAAAAAACATTAAATTAATTTCGGAAAACTTTTTCCAGAAGACACTCATCATAACAGTCCTATTCCGGATAAAAGTTTCTCGAATATAGGGTGACAAAAGAAATTGAAATTAAATACTCTTATAAGTTAATTATGGTGGTGACAAATACGGTGATGGTGATAACCATGAATTATGAAATTCTATATAGTATTTTAATAAATAATTTATTTTTTTCTTTTTTTCTTTTTCTTAAAAATTTGCGAACTAAACCACAATTATGTGAAAAGCTGAACAGATAAAATAATTTACAAGTGTTACGTGGAGCAAACAAAACATTCTGCAAGTATTGGGTGAAGCAGACAAAAAAAATCATACTAAGATCATTACTTAGGTTAAAGGCTAGATATTTTTTTGGTAATGCTAAAAAAAGATAACAAATACGGATGAAAAAGAGAAAAAGGAGAAAAAAAATGTACAAACACAAAAAATACTGTACCAATAGGAAGCAGAACATAGCAAATATCAATTTAGGTAAAATTCAATAAATTATGAGCTCAAACAAATCACATGATTTAAAAAGAGAACGCTCATAGATTACTATTGATCAATGATATCTTTTGAAATTATAATCTAAACAACTTTTTAGTGTCAATTTTACAAACATATCCTACATTAGTTACTTTAAGAAATTGTTCGCTTATTACATCTCGGAATCTTTGTTTGAAATTGAAACAGAAAACGTGCAATGTCACGACAAAAATGTCTGACAAATAATTGTTTAGAACAGTATAAAAAATAATAACATAAGTTTCATATAAAGAGTTTCCATAAATCCATGATTATGTGGAGTACGGGGTGTTCATATTTTAGGGTGAGTTTCTATCTTTTTTTAAGCTAAACAAAATCCAATCCACTCAATATCGGGGTGGCAGATCTTCATTAAATATTTTGGTGTGTCAAAACAAATATACAATTTTTTTAGGGTGACATATACACAAAATATACTGAAACTAAAATAATATTTTTTCTTCATGTATTGATTTATATATATTAAAAAATATTGGGGGAGCAAAGCCCCCAAAGCAGTGAGAAGCACAGCCTAATTAAAATAATAATAATAATACAATATTAACAAGATTTAATTCAAGAGTTAAAATAAATTAATAAGTTTAGTTATAACAAGTTTCTCTTGGTTAAAGTCAAGCCAGCGATAAGAAAAATAGAGAGCGATGAAGAAGAAGAAATAGAATTTCTCATTTTAAAGAACAAAAAATTACAAAATGTAAAATACTCTACTTAAATAAAAATAGAGACTAAATCTATTAAAGAAGATGACAAAAATAAATAATGTATGTGAACAAAACCTACAATAAAGAAAAAACCAAGACAAACAATTATAATGGAGACAAATGGTGGAAGACAATGATGGAAAATGTTAGGGTTGATGTAAGGATATATTTAGGTTTGTTTATTTAATGTTAGGATTAAGATGCAAAAAGGTGAATGTTAAAGGCCAATGAAGGAGGCCATGAGAGTTTTAGATTTGGGGCTTCTCTCTACACCTCCAATAATCTCTCATGTACTCCAAAACCAATTTTATTTTCATGTTTGTCCATGGTAAAAATTAAGAGTTACTATCTCTTTTACCGCATCTGCACCCCAAAAGCATACACCCTCACCCTCTGCACCTCCAAAACGCACCCCAATAAAGCACTAAGAATCAGATTCTCTGCACCCCAGAAGAATCTTTGACCTAGGTGTTGTGCTGCACGTGAAGGTAACTGAGTAGGGTTTTGAGTAACTGACACTAAATCCATCACCAAATCTTTATAAGAGTGGGTTAATTTGGGTTGGATCAAATTTAACCTGATCATAAATGAAACCCAACCTAATTTAATTGATTGAGTTAAATCGGGCCAATTTGGATCATCACATTACCTGATCCAATTAACATCCTCCCAAAATAGGTTTTATATGGAGCAAACAAAACAATTGCAAGTGTTTTGTGGAACAAAAACAAAATAAGATAAGATAATTTATTTTAGTGATTAGAGTGTTTTTAACGATGTTTAAAGAAGTCCTAAAAACAAGTAGAAAAAGAAAGAGTAATTACATATAAAAAATAAGAAAAAGAATATGCAAACATGAAAAATATATTAGCAATAGGTAACAAAATATTTCAAATATTGTTTTGTAATAAAATTTAATAAAAATGATACATTAAATAATTATGAACTCAAATGACTTATAAATACAATAGACTCTAAATTACCTCTAAAGTTAATCAATGATACGCAATATGAGTTTCATTTTAAAAAAAAATAAAAAAAAAAAAAACTATATATACCAAAGACAACTGATTTAAAAACATTGCGTACACTAAATTACCTCCAAAGTTATCGATGCCATTATTTAAGAATATTATCTAAATATTCTTTAGCATCAATTTTATCAACATATTGGGTACATGGAAGACAAAAAGATAAGTCAGTAAAAACTGATCAACTATATTAGTTACCTACAATTTTGTATTGTTTGACTCAACTACATTTATGACTAAATTATTATATTTTATGAGTTTATTGGTTAATTTTGTCATATATTTTAAATATCACACATTTAATTTAACCCATTTATTAAATATATAACGATGCAACTACAAGTTTTAAAAAAAAATATTTTAATTTTATTTTCATTGAGAAGTCAGGATGCCATTACATATTTAAAGAATAGTAAAATAGTGGGAAATTGTAAATATGATAATAAAATATTAAAATGGAAATAAGAAAAATTGCTCAACAATGAAAATAGAGGGTGAGATATGTAATTAAAAAGAAACTTAATTACGTTTTAAGTAGTTTCTAATTTTGGGCATTTTAAACTAGTATTTGTTAAAATAATTGTTCTATTAAATATTTATTTATCTTTTCAATTTTTATCTAAATAAGTCCTTTGATTTTTGCGATGAATGAAATAAATCGAGGTGTCACCTTCAAATTTAATTAACCATAAAAATATAATCTCAAAATCAAGTATATGTTTTTTATTTTTTCTCTATAAAATCCAACAGTGAAATCTTCGTGGTCACTTTTTAGAAACTCGAGAAGAGAAGAGACATTGAGCCGCAGAAAAAGCTTTGTTTCAATGGAAGAAGTGAATTCAACGGCGGCTCCTCCTCTTTCCCCGGCGACGGAGATTAGGCCACTCCACCCCGCTGCTCGCAAAGCTTTCTTAGGCCTTTGTACCGCTGTTAGAGACCTTCGTCCTCACTTGCTCCAGGTTCAATATTCCAGATCTCTGCTCTTTTTCTGTTTTCTTTTTCAATATTCAAGTTTACTCCTCTTATTGATTTGCGTTTGCTTTTCAAATATTTAGTTAGTAGGGTTTCTGATGTTTTTTGGGGGCTGAATATTTTATTTTAAGAAAATAATTTTAATCCAACATTTTTCAGGATGAAAAAGAATGAAGTTTTGCATGTCATTCATAAGGCTGTGGAAGTAGGGTAAAATTGTAATCAGTGCTGGATCCAAGTTATAGGATATCATTTCTTTAGTTGGACAGATTAATTAGTTAGAGATGTTCCGATCGAGAATAGTTGCATGCAGTTCTAAAGTTCTGAACAAGCAACTAGGTGTCTTCAGTATCTTGTATCCAGAATTAATAATTAAATAACTTGCGTTTCTAAACTCTTTTAATGCTAAAGCTGTTCATTTCAGAGTGATTGAAGTATGGCTGTGATCCAAGATCTTTTCATTATTGTTACCTCTTACCTGTTCTTGCACCTTACAAATCACCATCTTTTTATATTTGGTGATCTTCTTGGTTGTTTTGAATATAACTTAAGATTAATTAGTTAACATTGTCTTGTATAATTTTTGCACGCGCATCTTTGTTTGGGTTAACATAGTATCAATCCATAGAAGAGTTGAGGAGAGATTTGCAAATGCATCATAAGGTCCCTTCATTCATTTTTTGTGTTTAATTGTAAAATTGTTTCCTTCAAAGAGAGCTTACTATGCAAAAAAGGGCATAATTTGTGATTAAGTTTATGCAAAGTCTCAAGTCCAACATTAAACACCTAAAAAATCAAACAAATTTCAAGTAGCTTGATTTATATATTCCCACACACTCTTAATTTGCTTAATTTAGATTTTCAAATGGTATTTGTAATGAAGAAATATCTGTTAATAGATGATTTCTGAAGTATAAAACCTTTTATAAAATTTTTCTCCATTTTATAATTAGAAAAAAGCATGCTTAATAAGATCGACCCTAATCAAGAAAGTAATTTTATGAAAAGTAGTGAAAGTTAAGAACATCAACAATTGAGTCATTCTCTTAATAGTTTAGATTGATCAGAAAAACTTTGATGTATTTCTTTGCCTTTATCTTATGTGTAGAGTACTATTTTTTTTTTTTCACTTAAAACATTATGAAATTCTGACATTGTTGTTTAATTTTGAAGGTTATGCAAGAAGAAGACTTTAGAAATTGCGAGGCATCCCGTAAAATGCAAAATCGTAAGTGTAAAATTATATTCAATTTCATGATTGATTATATCTACATACTTATATAAATATATATTATATTTTTGATCATGAAATTGGATAATCAATTGGACGTGTCTATTTATATATTTGGTATGTCCTCTGAACAAAAACAATTATGTTTTGTCTGCATGGAGGAGATTCATGTGTTTAATGATTGGCACATAGGTAGGACCTATATGCTCCTTTAGTCTAAATTATGATCAAATAATCAAATGCTAATGATATATATGATACATGTCTATGATTTCTGGTAGTTTTGGGGTAGGTTTTGTAAAAATACTCCATCTGCTACCTTTAAATATGCCTTTTGACTTCAATTGCAGAGGCGGAGTTAGTGAGCACTGGATATAAGCAGCTGGCTAAAGATCTGACATGTAGAGTTGGAGGATCTCCATCTGGCCTGAATTTCATTACATATTTAAGCAAAAAACCTGTCTATTATGGTATATCGAAGCAAGAGGTTCTATCTCGAAAAGTTCCTAAGAAAAGAGTTCCTAAGAACATATTCTAAGTAATCCTATGTAGTTTTAAACCCCTACTACTTGAAAGATGCTTTAGTGGACGTGGAAACTTTTAAGGAAAATTAGCATCTGAAGTACTTTATGTTGTTCCAATATACTTAAAAAGTCTTGTCTCGTTATCTGTATTTTCTATACTGTGTTTTGTTTGACTGTATGATATTTCCATTAAATAATGATCTTTACACAGCTAAAGAAAGAAATAGGCATTCATTCGAACAAAATTTAACTACCTTAGATTTAATTATTAGTTGTCTTTGTTAATTAAAAATATATCAATATTATATTTTAAAATTATATGACACGTGGAGGAACCGGGCACAGTGTAAACACAACTTTTACATGCAGAGTGACAACTTCCTCGGACATGTTGCGACATTGTAGAGGAAATGATTTTTTGCATGGGCAGGTGTCACAACACGTGCCTATTTACAAGAGCAACTGAATGATTAAGGAACGTGGATGACGTGAGCATCAACTGCTGTCGTGACCTAAGAACAAAATCAAAGAAGCTACTTTTAACAAAACTTTTGTCTTTAATTCCAAGTACATTTTAACTCTTCCAGCAAATTTAATTCTAAATCTTAATTTACCTCTACTTTGTCGGCCCACATTAAATGTTTTACTTTTCATTCTAGCCAAAGAACTTTACCTGGTACTGATTTTGTTGCAAACTTTCTTAGTTTTTAGCGTCGTTTTTATTTAGCTTTACAACCCAAACTCAATTAATTGTGAGAAAGTGAGCATAAAATTTAGCATATCTATTGATGAGTTATGAAAACACAAGTAGTTTAGTGAAACACGTATGCTCAGCTCTTGGTGCACATTGTTTCAATAATTTGATGATTCATAAAGTCTTCATTTACGCCTGTTAAAGTTAGTTATTGACTATTATTTCTACAATTTTGACAAATTTTCTTACAAAATTGCCCTTAGTTACGATTCTCACCAGCATCTAGTTTAAATTTGAAAAATTAATTTTGTAATATAAAATTGAACTATCCAAAACCTAAAACTGACCAAAAAGTAAAAGTGATTTTTCAAAAGACTTTGTAATGTTTGCTCATGTTTTTCTATGGGAAAGTCAATTCAACCAAGAATGTGATTAATTTCTTCGCAGTTGATCATATGTGCAAAAGGAAGCACAAACCATGATAGAAGAAAGACTGAAAGGAGCATATATTGTCAAGTTAAACTTACATAGGACACTGTTGAAACTTTTGGAAAAAATAGTGTTACAAGGTTAAGTTGAATTTTTGGAATGCATTTTTTCTAAAATTTCGCAAAAGGCTTACAAAAGTCGGAGAGTTTCTTCCTAAAGTTCTCTTAAAAGTTATTAGAAATTAAATATTATATATGTATATTATAATTAGTTATTTTATTTTTTATTGTTCAAATTTGTTCTATTTATTAGTACATTATTATTATTATTATTATTATTATTATTTTATACATAATCCTATTTGAACTAATAAATTATTTTGTTTCTATTTCTTTATCTATTGAGATGGAATTAGTAGTATTTTTGTGAGAACTTAGAGAAGGTGTAAGACTAAGTGGTTTTCAAAAGATAATACTTTTAATGATAAAAACTTAAGGTTATAAATAAGTTTTCATGAAAGTTCATTTTATAAAAACTATTATCTTTTTGAACTTTATTTCTAAACTTCTTATCTATCTCCTCTCTAGATCTTTAACTCTATCTTTGAAGATTTGAGCATATGGTAGACTCAAGTTAATCTTTTTTACTCTTTTTAGAGTCTTTTGTAATGTGTGTGTCAGGTCAATGGTTGCATGTGTGATCCCAAAATTTCAGTTGAATCTCTGTTCAATCAAGATTTGTAGGATATGATCAGATCATTGATCGAGTCTTCTTCGTGCATATATTGCCTTCTCTGCAGGTAGAAGTGCTTAAAGACAAAGGAGATTGTGTTTTGTACACATAAGTCAGGTAAGAAAAGTTAGTTATTTAAAATTGATTGTGCCTTCGTATGGAAATGTGATGAAATTGTGACATGGGTGAGTTGAATGTGATGTGTGACTTGAATGGACTGGTTTAACAAACTGTATATTGTGTTTTAGCATAATTGTTTGTGTTATTTGAGATGTATATGTGAAAGCATGAATTGTTGGTATTTGGATCTCAAAGATTGATAAATTGGACTTCATTGGTTTCAAGTGGTGTATTTTACAAGTTGGTTTTGGTTATAAATTGTGAAGAGAAAAGGAAAACACCATTTGAAACCTAAAGGAGTAGATTTTTCATTCCCTTGAGCTATGGTATAACTTTGTTTCAGTTGGTGTCTGTCTTTGTAGAATTGGATTTTTCTGTCAATTGAAACTTCTCAACGAGACATTTGATTGAATAGATTTGACACAAGTTAAGAAATTGATATATATTATAACCTTATGAAGTTTATTAAATGCGGAATAACTCAAATAGGAAGCTTAAGCTTCTAGTGCAACATATGTATAATATGGTGTGATAATTTAAGATTATACGAGAATATGATATATGTACTATTTTTTGTTAGACATTCTTCTTTGGTTGAAATGTATGATTTGAGATCAGAATGTAGTAGTTCTAAAGGTAGAAACTCTATTGTTGATTTGTTGGCGTGAAGTGTATTGATGTGAGAATTAGAGTGAGACTATCTTGATTCTACTAAGTATTGGATTCACATAGAGGAAGATATAGTTGAAGGTGGTCCTTATTAGTAAATTTGACATTCATGATTAAATCTTCATATGAGTGATTCACCCTATTATACTCTATGGTATGAGATGTGACCATGGGATGACAAGAATCCTTGAAAGGTGAAGATGGATATAGCAGGTGCATGATCTAAGATTCTAATTAATACACTGAGTCTTCTGGAAGATGTGTTTATTGTACGATAAATATGAGTATGATCAATTGTGAAAATATAATGTAAAATTATATGATTATTTGAGATATTACTTATTTTATTAATTTTTGTTCGAGTATAATTATAGGATAAAACCATTAATACTGGATAAAAGTATGAAATGTTTATATATATCAAAAGGAAGACAAAGAATTATGAAATGTTATGTTCAATCTCAATACAGTAGAGATCGACCACCCATGGAAATGATGGTTCTTCCCTTTACACTAATGGATTTGAGAGAAAAAAAAGTAAGTTTTAAATATTCTTTCTAATTGTTTATGCAAAGAAATATAAGAAAAGCCATCCTAAATTAAAAGAAGATATAGTTGGACTTTAAAGGAATTCAAGCTCATAAGTACCAACTCCAACTTCGGTGAACTTTTTCACTTAGGAGATAATATTCTTTGTAAATCATATATTTGATTTAATTCGTTCTTTTATTTCTTTCTTCCTCAATGCTACATGCAAGAAAGGGGAAAATATTGGAGCTATTAGAGGCTATCTATATTGTTGTTGATGCAAAACTACTTCAAGTAAGAACGTTTTTTGTTCTCAAGGATAACAAAAGGTGAGGAACCATTCTGTAACGCCTGTACACAGCAACAAATCGTTTAATCACAACTAGATTACCACCCTAAGGTTGGGTTCTTTTCATAAATTTGGAGATTTGTCCATCGTTCTTGATCTGTATCTATTCCTTCTGTAATACTCTTTTAAGGTCATTTCTCAATTCTTGAAATGAGAGTAAGGATTAACAAGATGAGGCCTATAAATACTCTTTTAAGGTGAAAAAATCACAGGCACTTGACCTTGCAGTTAAGAAGAAACATCACAAAAGATTTAGAGTTCAGTATTTACACAAATACTTCACATTAAAAGGTTTGTCTGAGCCCAGGTTCGAACTGAGGACCTCTAGTGTGTGAGACTAGCGTGATAACCAACTACACCACCCAGACTGTTTTGTTTCATCTTTTCCAATATACTAATTTGACATAAAACACCTTGACATACAGCTTAAAATGAAAAACCAAGCAGAGATAGATATAGTGGTGATGTTCTATGATAAAATATATGGATTTGAAATTAGTAATTCTGGTAACATAGGTCTTAATTAGGTTTAATTTCATATTTGATCATTAATTACCATTATTTTATATATTTTATCTTTTAAATTTATTGAATGGTAGATAAAGGAATATAAATTATATTTGACACTAGTTTGTCCATTCCTTTTTGAAACTGATGCGTTCAGACGTTGAAATCAACGACAGTACGTAGATTCTAGGCGACTTGTTCTGCCCTAATAGGTGCAGTTTGTTCCATGAAATTGGATAATCTATTGAATGTGTCTATTTATATTTATAAGGGAATTTTGTAAAAAGGGTAAGTTTGATCACGAATTTGTAAAAAAGGGTCGTTTGAATTTTTAATTGTAAAATTGGGTCGTGTCGTCAGGGGGAGGACGACTTTAAAGGTGAAGTCGTCCTCCTAAATGCCGGTTTCCACTTTTTTTTTTTAAATGAAGTCGTCCGGCTGAAGGCCGGTTTTTGGTTTGGTGTTAGTGAAGTCGTCTTTGCAGATGACGACTTCATTTTAGGTTTTTTTTTTAACAGTAAATGATAATAAATTGAAATAAAAATAAAAATAAACTTTAATATATTTTTTAAATGATTAAAAATTAGAATACAATAATTTAGTAATTTGAAAATAATGAAACAGCCATCTATGTCCTCCGGTTCCACATGTTGGTCTTCTTCTGGGTCTGTTGGGACGTGTTAGTGGTTGTTGTTGTGGTTCATCATCGTCATCGTCATCGTCATCGTCATCTTCATCTTGTTGACTTTGGATATTTTGAGGAATTTGTGGTGATTGGGAAGGCATTGGCGGAGGATAGAATGACATTGATGATGAAGATCCTGGATAATAGGCAGATGATGGTGTCATGGTTGTGGTTCCAAACATATATGATGGACCAGCACCATAATTTGACTGATGCGGGAAGAAATCGTATGAGGAAGGGATGTGTTGGAATGAGGTGTTTGATGGGTTGCCAAATTGAGGATGTGAATGTCCAAACATTTGACCTTGACCCATAGGAAACTGTCCGAAAAAGGGTTGGTGATGATGCATGAAATCTGGAGAAGACCCAACATGGGCAGTGTAGGGTTGTGAAGTAGGCTGAGAAGGTTCTTGTGATATGTCGTACTGTAAAATAAATAACATGGTTATTGACATGATTAAGTATGTATGATAAACAAATTTACTACAAATGTATTATAAATAACCTCATCGTCGGAAGATTCTGATAGAGATATATAGCGGATAGTGTGGTTGATGTACCACTGCATATACGGTGTTTCATCACGCAAATGACCGTTTCCGCTGAACAATGTACCTTGAATGATCCGATTTTGTTGATCATTCCAAATTGCAATCCATTGGTGATGATGCGCCACCCAATCTTGTCGTTTCTCCCCCTCAAGTCATCCCTGTGAACTTGATCCAGGTTAACGGGCTTAGGCGGAATGTTTTGTCTTAAACCAAATTGACGCATCACCCTATCCGCCTGATGGATTTCTACTGTCGCAAAGCAAATTATTGGTACTGTTGCTCTGGAGACTGGATGGATGTCAATCACAATCAATCGACTAACTTCGGGTTGAATGTAAGGCCTCCACAAGAACTGAAACCAAATTGTAGACATTAGTTCTAAACTTTTAAAAACAAATAACTTGCAATTACCTTAAGTATTACCTGTCTTGTACGTATTTGATCAAATCTCAACCGAAAATCAGTAACTGAAATTGAAGCTAGATTTATCCGATGCGTTACGTTCATCCACCTAAACAAAAATGTTGCAATTTAAAGTTAGTTAAATGACAAGAAAAAAAATAATTTAAAAGTTAGCTTTCTACCTTCTACAGACAGGGTAACCATCCCCATCAGCCACCTCCTGATCACTTAAAGGTTGAAGTGGTGGGGCTATAGAAGTAATCCTTTCCCAAGCCCAACATTGTAACAAAATCATGCATCCACCAATATTTTTTTGGCGTAGGTGAATACCATGATCTAGGCAATGATATAGACAAGCCAAGACTGCAGAGCCCCAACTTTAATTTCTGAAGACATCCAAGTCAGCTAGCCTAAGTAGATACATGATATGTACCCTAGCTGCAGACGTGTCTGGCATTAAAATGCTTCCAATCAATGTGAGAATGTACGCTCTCACATATTGAGCAATAACCTCATTGTTTGCATTGGGTGGAAGCTGTTGGAAAGTAGTGTTTAACCAAGATACTCGAATTGAGTTCCCCCTTATCAACGTCGGTGGTGGAATGACACCTAGATGTTCATGGAAGGTGGCGAATATGTCGTCAACCGTAGTGGGACCAGTTACCACATCTCCGTCTATCGGTAGGCCAAGGAGGACGGCTAAATCTTCTAGTGTCACGGTGGTTTCTCCATGGGGGAAGTGAAATGTATGAGTTTCTGATCTCCATCTTTCTAATAAAGAACTGATGAGGAAGTGGTTGACATCCATGTCTGAGATGTACACGGCGTGTCCGAATCCAGCTTGATGCATTAAATTTATGACACGGGGATCAAGTATGTCTTGATTGTTTAGTATCCAAACTCCAGCTCTTCTCGGTCTAAGAACTCGTTCTCGTCCTTCCCATAAGTCGTGAGTGATATGCTCATGTTGAAGCCGGAGTAGTGACATATCGTGAGGTAGGCGTCCATTTCGTGCCATACTAAATTAAGAATGGTAAATAAAAATTAGAATCTAAGTGTGCATATTAATTAAAAGAAAGTATTAAATCATACTTGAACCTTGAAAATAGAAGCTATCAAAGATGAAATATTCAACACTCTCCCACAGCACGCAAACTTCAAACAATTCTCTCCCAATCTAAGCACAATACACAAACCGAAATATATGAATCTGATGCATATGGATGCAACATGAAGGTATTTAAACCAATGCCTTGGTTCCTCACGTGAATGCACAACAGCTTTCCATCAATAATTTAAAACTTTCGTGCAATGTGGTTGAGAGCATGCATTCAGAAAAGCCATTTAAAGCTGCCAACCCTTTAGACTAGTGCATGCAAAAAATTAGACTTTGATGGCATAGGGAGTAGGAGAGGAATCTCTGAATTCCACTTTTTCCCTGAATTCGTGGCTTGGAACTAGCGCAGCAGGGAATCCACACTTGACGAGCACGGTCAACGAGGAAATAAATGCGCGCAGATTCGCGCGCGCGTGGTGCTGTCAGGTGGCGCAGCACTGAAGTCGTCATTAGTGTGGACGACAACTAAAGTGAAGTCGTCATTAGTGCGGACGACTTTCACTTAATGTCGCTAGGCCCCCTAACGATTTCTGCACTGTTCAATTAATGAAGTCGCTTGCTCAATGAATGCGCTGGCTTAATGAATGCGCTTAATGAAGTAGTTGGTATTAATGCGACTAGCTTAATGAAGTAGTTGGCATTAACGACTTATTTATTAAGAAACAGTATCCTTAATTACGTCAAAGTGCATTAAAATAGGTTATTTAATATGGTTGACTGCTGCCATTAATGCTGATTATTTGCACACGATTTAAACACTACTTTCTTGTTAGAGTCTCATAGTTTTTTCTCCCCGTATTATTTCTGACCCTACGAAATTTTTACTCTTCACCATATTTGCACGAAAATGGCAGGACAAAGCGAATATCCAGATATTTTGTCTGATTTTAGTGAAGATGAGTTGGTTACCAACCAATATACAATCCATACAACATATCATATTGGCTCATCAAGTCACACCTCAGTTGAAGCTTCAAATCCAATGACCGAAAATTCATTATGCATTGGGATGTCTTTTGACACAAAAGAGTCCACAGTGTCATATATAAAGCAATACCACATCTACAATGGTTACAGATTTGTGGTTGTTGAGAGCAAATCTGAAAAATTTATATGTCGATGTGTCGACCACAAAAAAGGTTGCCCGTGGCGTTTATGGGCTGCTTATAGCAAGCAGAGTCTGAATTGGGAGATTAGAAAGATTGACGGAATCCACACTTGTTTGTCAACCATGCAATCTGCAGATCATGTCAATCTTGATTCTAACCAAATTGGTTCTATTGTGATGAACTCTGTAAAGGAAAATCCTTCCATACCTATCAAAAGTTTAGTAGCTGAAATCAAGAATCGTTTCAGATATTCAGTTTCATATGACAAAGCTTGGAATGGTAAGCAAAAAGCGCTTGCTAAGGAGTTTGGAGATTGGGAAGAGTCTTACAATGAACTTCCCAGGTGGTATCAAGCTGTACAAGAAAGCAATCCCGACACAATAATTCAATGCACTGGATATCCTAGACTTGTTAATGGCCAACCTGACCCTTCTTGCTATATTATGGAACACGTATTTTGGTCTTTTGGACCATGCATTCAAGGGTTTAATTATTGCAAGCCAATTGTCCAAGTAGATGGCACATTTCTCACAGGAAGATATCAAGGGACATTGTTAACAGCACTAGCTCAAGATGGGTC
>Ga0214543_1002328_pt1 | contig 37283 bp, 19 predicted proteins | sample CNSS2metaG_FD_160094 | JGI IMG/M metagenome (GOLD analysis project Ga0214543, IMG submission 160094) | Root nodule microbial communities from cowpea collected in UCLA plant growth center, Los Angeles, California, USA - CNSS2 | ecosystem: Host-associated > Plants > Roots > Nodule | place: USA...
AAAGTCATATTAGGACATACAATATGATGTTTGCCTTTACATCTCCTGGAGCTAAAGTTGACAGAACTTTTAATAATGGAAAAGGACCGCCCAATTTAAGAATCCAAGGTCAATCTTGTCATAGAATAGGGAGCCTTTTACCAGTACCCGGTGGGCTTCCAAAGTTTGCCCAACTATATATTTACGACACCGAAAATGAAGTTCAAAATAGAATGGAATCATTAAGGCACATGAAAAGTTTCTTCTATTGAACTTAAACGAAGCTGAACAAGTACTTATATTAGCTCTTACTCTTTGCAGGAATCAAGATAATATCGATTTGGAAATTGTCAGCAAATTAAAAAAGATGCTCGATGAGTTCAATGTTCATGCTAAATCATTTAGAATGGCAAGGGACAGATATAGGAACCAACCATTTGATGATTTGAAATTGAGACTTATTGCAGACAGGACAAAAGATGGAAGGATATACAATGTTCCCAATGTTTCAGAAGTTGCAGCCCTTATTGTTGGAGATGTTGATACTGCTTCAGGTAGAGACATCATAATGGAAAAGCAATCCGGCAAATTACAAAGAATAAATGAATTGCACACAAGCTACCTAGGGTTTCAATATCCTTTACTATTTCCATATGGGGAAGATGGATATAGACATGATGTCAATCATCGTGATAGACCAGGAATCAACCAGAAAAGAAATAGATTGACAATTAGGGAGTGGTTTTGTTTCAGGTTGCAAACAAGACACTCAGAAGCATTAACTTTGGTTACATCTAGACGACTTTTTCAACAATTCATTGTTGATGGATATACAATGATGGAATCCGAAAGATTGTCGTTCATTAAATATAATCAATCTAAGTTAAGGGTTGATAAATATAATAACATTTGTCAAGCCTCAGGTAGTTCACAAAGCCAAGGATCACAACAAGGAAAGAGGGTTGTTCTTCCTTCATCTTTTATTGGTAGCAGAAGATTTATGGACCAACTGTATTTTGATGGAATGACAATTTGTAGTTATATGGGATTTCCAGATCTCTTCATAACTTTCACATGCAATCCTAAATGGCCAGAAATTACTAGAGCATTGAAAAAGTTAAAGTTATCCTCAATCGATCGTCCTGATATAGTTTCAAGGGTCTTCAAGATTAAATTCGAACAACTTCTCATAGATCTAACCAAAAATCATTTATTGGGCCGAACTATTGCATGTAAGTTATCCATTCTATGAATAATGATATAATTCTATTATACTAACTGTTCTGTGATTATTTTGTAGTCATGTATACTATAGAATTTCAAAAGCGCGGCCTACCTCATGCACACTTGCTCATCTTTTTGCATCCAAGCAGTAAATACCCAACTCCTGATGATATTGACAAAATCATTTCTACTGAAATCCCGTGTCCAATTACATGTCCTGAACTACATCAATGTGTTCTAGATCACATGATACACGGTCCTTGTGGTACTATAAACAGATCCTTGTCTTGCATGAAAAATGGAAAATGCTCGCGCCTATATCCAAAAAACTTTCAGAACACCACCAGTGTATCAGAAGATGGATATCCACATTATCATAAAAGGAACGATTCATTAACTGTGACAAAGAATGGTGTTTTCCTTGATAACCGTTCTGTGGTTCCTTATAACCCTGAACTACTTTTTAAGTACCAAGCACATATAAATGTTGAATGGTATAATCGCAGTACTTCGATCAAGTACTTATTTAAGTATATCAACAAAGGTTACGACAGAATAACGACTGCCATAGTTCCACAACAGAACGAAGCAAATTTGAATACACAACCAGTAGATGAAATCAAACAATATATGGACTGTAGATACGTATCTCCATGCGAGGCATGTTGGAGAATATTTTCGTTCCCCATTCATGGACGAAATCCAGCAGTAGAAAGGTTATTTTTTCATCTACCGGGAGAACAGACAGTGTACTTTAAGGATGATGACGAAATGGATGATATTGTGGGAAAAGCAACAGTTTCAGAATCAATGTTTACAGGTTGGATGAAATGTAATAAGAAATATGCAGAAGCCAGAAAGCTAACATATGCTGAATTCGTTTCCAAATTTGTTTATGTAAAGAAAGATAGATGTTGGAAACCAAGGAAAACAGAAAATACTATTGGAAGGCTAATTTGGGTACCTCTAAGTACTGGTGAAGTGTTTTATCTTAGAAGAATGCTAACCCATGTAAAAGGTGCAACATCGTACATAGATATCAGAATAGTTAACAATGTAACATATTCTACATTTAGAGAAGCTTGCTTAGCTCTAGGAATTTTAACAGATGATACAGAATATGTCGAAGCTATAAGAGAAGCAAAAGATTAGGGTTCCGGACATTATCTTAGAAAACTATTCGTTACTATATTGTTGTCGAATAGCGTTAATCATCCAGAAGATCTATGGAACAAAACATGGGAGTGACTTGCAGATGGAATTTTGTATCGCGAGAGAAATATTTCCGGAATTGAAGGTTATATCTATTTTGTTTATTTGCACATGAATTGGGTTACGAGATTGTCTCTTCCAAAGTAACAAGATATTCTATAAATTATTTGTACGCAGATTTAACCATTGGAACAAAAATGCTCCAAAATCTGACTTTGATCGAGATAGAAAAATTGCTTGAAGATAATAGAAGCAGTTTAAAATTCTTCCCAACCATGCCATACCCAAATGATTTTGTTGTCCAAAATTGTGGAAATAGGCTTATTTATGCAGAACTGAATTATAACGTTGCTGAGCAACGAGAATTGTTCCAATCCAACTTAAGATCAATGACAGGTTCAGAAGCTATGTTCTTTCTTATTGTATTACTTTAAACGAAAATGACATTATTTAACAACTGTCATAACAATTCCTTTCAGGTGAACAAAAGCAAATTTTTGAAAAGATTAGTAAGGCCGCTCTAAATAAACAAGGAGGAGTATTCTTTCTATATGGATATGGTGGAACTGGAAAAACTTTCATGTGGAGAACACTGTCAGCAGCATTTCGTTCAGAAGGAAAAATTGTATTGACAGTTGCTTCAAGTGGAATAGCTTCTCTATTACTACCAGGAGGACGAACAACACATTCTAAATTTAAGATACCAGTACCAACATTAGATAATTCAGTTTGCAATATCGAACAAGGATTTGAAGCTTCGGAGTTGTTAAAGAAAGTTGAACTTATTATTTGGGACGAAGCTCCAATGGCACACAAATATTGTTTTGAAGCATTAGATAGAACTTTGAATGACATAATAAGTGGTATGACGAAAGAGAATGCTGTTTTTGGTGGAAAAGTGATAGTATTCGGAGGTGACTTTAGGCAAATCCTTCTTGTTATCCCTGGAGGTAGCAGGTCCGATATTGTAAATTCCACAATTAATTCATCTTATCTTTGGGATCACTGTGAAGTTCTAACATTGACAAAAAATGTGTCTGCTACAACGAGGTTTACAAAGTAGTACTGCATCCGAGATTCAGGAATTCTCGGATTGGATTGTTAAAATTGGTGATGGTAAGTTAGAAGAACCAAATGACGGTTTAGTAGAAGTCGAAATACCCAAAGAATTTCTGATTTCAGAGTTCAATGATCCGATAGAGGCAATTGTGAATACAACATATCCAGATTTAATTCACAAGTACACAGAAGAATCATTTTTGCAGAGCAGAGCAATATTAGCAAGTAGAATTGAGATTGTCAATCAAATCAATGAATACATGCTATCACTAATTCTAGGTATGCCAATGGAAGTCATGAATTTATAATGGTACATGTTGGTATGATCGGTATTAATAATAGTCTTATTTATATATCTAACAATTGTTCACAGGAGAAGAAAAAGAATATCTTAGCTCTGATTCAGTGGATGAATCAACTTCAAGTGATGCTTATAGCAATATCACCTCTGAGTTCCTAAATTCACTTAGTATGTCTGGACTTCCTAATCATAAGATCAAACTAAAGATTGGAGTACCTATAATGCTTTTGAGAAACTTGGACCAAGCTACAGGATTATGCAATGGAAGCAGATTGATCGTGACCAGACTTGCAAACCATGTCATAGGTGCTAAATTGATAACAGGAAACAAGGATGGACAAGAAATTTATATTCCTCGAATGTCAATGTCTCCGTCCTAGTCCCCATGGCCATTTAAGCTAATTAGAAAGCAATTTCCCATTATGCTCTCATATGCAATGACAATAAACAAATCTCAAGGACAGTCACTAGGTTTTGTCGGATTGTATTTGCTGACACCCGTATTTAGCCACGGTCAGCTCTACGTTGTAGTTTCTAGAGTTCAAAGTAAATCTGGATTAAAGATATTAATCCATGACAATGACAACAAAAGATGCAGCAAAACAACAAATGTTGTTTACAAAGAAGTCTTCCAAAATGTATAACTTAGCAATCTTTTGTTATTAACTACAAAATATTTTATCCAGTAGTGTTTAGCAATATGATATAGTATTAAACATTGTAGCAGAAACTTACTTTATTTGGACATACATCCAAGTAGGCCAATCATGCGTGAAACATCTACCCATGTTGGATGCCGGAAGTTAGAAATCACGATATCAATTCCCAGAAATGAAATATCAATCTCCACGTTGTTAGATACCAGATTAAGAATTCCTGAAAACAATAAGTAAATAAATATCACAGAAACAAATTTGGTATACACTTGATGTGCTAAATCCAATAACGATCGACAGAGTAGGTAATTATCTTATTCATGAATATTTAAAGACAAATTTACAAATTTTTCATTGTCCCCAAATTTATAGCCAAATCACAGTGATGGAGGAGTAATTCTTACCCAGATCGATCCATACTTTGTTCTCTGGTCCCATTTCTGCTTTGTTCATACAAGCTGAATGACATGAACGACTGTAGGAAGTAATGTCGAAACCACGAAGCTTTACCATTGCTTTGTACCATTACTCCACATATGCAAAGCTGTATTTAAGACAAAACCAACCCATCCACCAACTCATCCTTAATTTAACTAACAACTCCACAATAATTGATTTATGCACCTCCATTACATAACAACGTCACTGTAAAATATTTATATATTAATTCTGACTACATAACAGAATATCTTCAACCTAACGGCGTTCTCATACCAACAGCGAAACAAAGGAATGGATTTCATGTAATTTCAAATCCGGAGATGAGTGGTGAATATAAATCTATAGGTCCCAGTATAATTGTACAAGAGTCAATTACACGGTTCCAACTAACATATTTTAGACCAATTTATGGACGAATACCAATAAAAACCATTGCCAATATGTACAAAGCAGTGGTGAATAATTCTTTGTTAAATTTTCAACATCTGTTGTAATGATAATCATATGTTTGAAAATTTTTAATACATATAGTAGGCTTATACATTTTCTTATAATTATATATTTCTACAATACGTAATGAAAAATTACTTTCAAAATGTACAAACTATTACTATTAAAATAAATTATACAAAACTTGACTAATTGAAATTTTTTTAAGCAAGTTGATTATAGTTTTGTACGTCATTGTTGAAAACAAAATAACAATTAAATTTGGATCTCATTGTTGAAAACAAAATAACAATTAAATTTGGATCTCATTGTTGAAATTAATTTACACAAAACCAGCAGACCAAAAAACCAACATCAAATTAAATACAATAAAGAATTTGCATACCAGACATGAAGATTCAACATCATATTGAGTTAGCTTCTTTGTCAGGTTATGATTTCCATTATCAAGGCCATTACCAACCACCGTATGAGTATCATTACCAGTGGAAGTATTACATCATTGCTCAGCAGTTCAGATGAAACCCTCTCATACAATATTTGTGTTCCTTCAGCCAAGAAAATCTTATAAAGAAAAACATTGTTTCCTATATAACTAAAATGTACATAAAAATTGCTATTCAAACCATAATACTTAAAGAACTCCGCGAAACTAAACAAAACAAAACAGCCATCTATATTGATGTCCACAAAGAACTCAAACTTTTTGTATAGGGGATCATACAATTCCACCTTCGAGTCCAGTTTAAGATCATCTTGACAAAACATTCGAAATTCCTCTGGCAAAACTATAAATAGCTGTTCACAAACATGAAATAAAAAACCAATATTACCCACAATATACATATGTATACAACGAAATAATAATAAACAAGTATAAAAATTGTTACCTTTGATGTATCCACCATCAGTCGAAAACATTGGAAGAACCTAGGTGAGCACGAAGGTTTACATAGTTTTCGTGATCCTGCTGAATTCCCTACAATAGGATAATGAATTTCCTTCCAATGTACGTCAAATACTCTTAACCTAAAATATCGATCACCGCAATACAGGGTACATATATATATGCAGCATCATCTATACCATAAAAATCTAAAATCTGTCTTCCACAGACAAACTTCCTGTCGGCCAAAAGCCTTTCCTCAAATTCAATGTTCAAAACATTTCCCCTCGGATCTGAGAAAAAATTTGTTCCTATTACCAACGTATCAGCCCATTCCAAAAAGAACCCTTCGTCAAAATCTAAAAACTCCTGAAAAACAAATTACCCAGACTTTAACGTTGATTCAAAAACCCAAAAAGAAACAATCTTTATAACAGAAACGGCTACAGGAACGAATGCATGATCATATTAAAGTCGCCCAGAAATTTTACAGCGAAAAAGAAATTCAAATAACGAAACTATAAACACAAACCTGTAGGGCACTTTTGTTAAAGCTAAAGCGTTTTGCACTTTTGTCCTCCATGTAAGCAGATGAAAATGGAAGTCTGTAGGGCACCCGATTCTTCTAATTCAGGAACGTAAAAATGAAAAACCAAAGCACTCAATGTGTACACTACACGAAACTGAAAAGCCAAATCAAATCTGCAATGCACTCTTTGCAGAGATACGAAAAGACTGTTTGAATTTTTCGGAATATGCGTTGTCGCCAAAAACCCACATATTTTTTCAACAAAGTAATTATTAATATATCTCACATATTTTCCCTTTCAACTTTTTATTATTTTGGAAACACACGACCTTTTTTTAAGTAGGTTTTTCAAAAGAGTATTTTCTTATATTTAGATTCATCTATAATTGATTCAAACATAAATTAAAACTATATCGATGAATAGAATAACAATAATATAAATACAAAATACACACTACAGCAATAACAAAAAAAACAATAAAAGACCCGTGCGTCACGGGTCTCATACTAGTTGAAATTTAAGGCATAAGAACACCAGGGGCTAAAGTTACAACTTTTTTATATATCACATCTACTTATTTTTATTAAAAAAATATCTATGTGTGTATTATTTACAGATGTAATATATTTTTTTGTAATATTATAATTTATTTATAATAATATATATTTTTAATTTGACGTACATATTTTACATTTTTAACTATATGTTAAAATTAAAAAGTAAAAAGTTGTCTAAATGTATTAAAAGTAGATACACATCTCAATTGTTTAACGTATTATAAATCATTCAAGAGTATTGTGTAATTATTTATTATTTTTTATTTAATTATTGTTATTAATATAATTTTTTAAAATAAAAAGTATCAAATATCTTTTTCCACTAGTAAATTAAAATAGAAATATACTTTATATTAAAGAATTTACAAAATTTGAATATATGTTTATCTATTTTTTAAAAGGTAGTCGCACCTTTTTCTCCAACTTGTAGGTTTTAAATTTTGTTAATATTTTAGTAAACTACTCTTTATTTTAATTTAAATTATCAAATGATAACTTTGTTATGATATAATATGTTATTTTTTATTATTTTTTTAAAACTACATAATCGTAAGATATAGATAAAGTGGTATTATAAATTGTTTATGTGTAATTTATTAGTTATTTTAAAAAGTTAAGAAAAATATTTCTGAATTAGTTTAAATTTTAATTTAGTAAATTAATATTTTGTACATAAAAAGAGAAATTTTAGGGTGGTTCCCGTAAGTGGCAGTCCAAGTTCCATTATTTACAAAATTATAACATTTATCTACATTATAAATTGCAAGGAAAAATATTGTTAGTTTTTTGAAACTTGGAAATGTTGATCAAAAGAGTCTTTAAATAATTTTATAATATAATTTATGTAATATCTCATTATATATTGATAATGTAAAACACATAGTGAAGCGAGTACATAAAAATATATATATATATACAATCATCCTCTGATTAACGGTAGAAACAAAATGATTGCTATATATATTATTGTTCAAAATGTGTGGTGTAACTATCTACACATATTGTCTCTACTTCCCACCTATGCTTGACGGCATAAAAACAGTAAATTGTTTGTAATCAATAATCCATCGAAAGTAAATAGCTTTTTTATGTTATAAATGAAGTAAAAAGAAAACGAAAAATAGTACAGGTGTGTTGTGAAAATTTTTGTGTTTGCAAAAGTTGAAAACTTGTTTGAAAAGTCTAGCACAACTATCCATTTAATTATAATATATCTCCCAATTAATTATGAAAGAAAAAACCCGTTTATTTTTTATACTGTTGACGGTGGTTTTATGTGGAAACGAAAAATAGTGGAAGTGTGTTGTCAAAAATTTTTGGCTAGCAAAACTTGAAAGACTTGTTCGACAATTCTAGCTCAGCTTCCAATTTAATTACACTATACTCCGCACTTAATTATGAGAGCAGCAACTAATTCATTTTTGGCAATGATTGTTACAGGCAAAGTTAATGGTGATTTTATGTTACGGTTCAACTTTGATGGAAACAAAAAAAAAAGGAAGTGTGTTGTCAAAAATCTTTGGCTAGCAAAACTTGTTCGAAAAGTCTAGCTCATTTCCTCATTTAATTACACTATACTCCCAACTTAATTATGACAACAACAAACATCTCATTTATGGTAATGATTGTTGAAGGCAAAGTTAGTGGTGATTTTATGTTACACTTCAACATTGATGGAAATAAAAAACAATGGAGGTGTGTTGTAAAAAATCTTTGGTTAGAAAAACTTAAGAAAATTGTTCAAAACATTTAGTGCAACTCCCCTTTTAGTTACATTATGTTCCCCACTTAATTGTGACAACAAGAACTAGTTCATTTTTTGTAATGACTATTGAAGGCAAAGTTAATGGTGATTTTATGTTACAATTCAACTTTGATGGAAACAAAAAACAATGAAGGTGTGTTTTAAAAATCTTTGGCTAGTAAAACTTGAAAAACATGTTCAAAAAGTTTAGTGCAACACAACATTTAATTACACTCTACTCTCCACTTAATTATGATAGCATAAACCAGTTCATTTTTTGTAATGATTGTTAATGGCAAAGTTAATGGTGAGTTTATGTTATAGTTCAACTTTGATGGAAACAAAAAACAATTGAGGAGTGATGTCAAAAATCTTTGGCTACCAAAACTTGAAAAACATATTCCAAAAATCTATTGAACTCCCCACTTAATTTGATGTAAGTTTCCACTTATGCATGACAAAAGCAACCAATACAGTTTTGGTAATGAATGATTCAATCCAAGTAAATGTTTGTTTTATGTTAGAGTTGAACTGTGATGGGAACTGGAAATAATAGAGATATGTTGGGGAAAAGGTATGTCAATCGAAAATTCAAAAACTTGTTTAAAAAATGTAGCACAGCTCCCCATTTAATTACATGGTACTCATCACTTATGAATGATAACAGAAACCAATTCAATCTTGGTAAAGACAAATAAAGGCAACGTAAATGGTGTTTTTATGTTAAAGTTGAAGTTTGAAGGAAACGAAAAATAGTGGAGGTGTGTTGCCAAAAATCTTGGTTTACCAAAACTTGAAGAACTTGTTCAAAAAATCTACTGCGGGTCCCCACTTAATTTAACGCAAGTCCCTATTGAAATTGTACTTCAGTTGATGCCCATTTCATTTATGTTGAAATAATTTATTTGTTTTAATTAAAATTGTTTAACTATTTTCAAACAAACTTAGTGAGTAGTGGTTTAGATATTTTGGGGAGTTGTTAAACATGGAATTGTGACCCAAGCAATTTTGTGCAGTTCCTATTAATTTGCTTTGAGTTTCAGTTTCATTTTTTTGTATTTAAAAGTCTCTTTCAATTCAATAAATCTGAGATAATACATTGCAATTTGCTCTTTGCTCTTTCTCTGTAATGTACTCCTCTGTATTCTCTCTCTTAAAATACCAACAGTCCCTAATTATGCATGATAACAACAACCACTTCATTTTTGGTAATGAATTATTCAATCCAAGTAAATGATGGTTTCATTTTATAGTTGAATTGTGATGGGAACCATAAACAATAGAGATATGTTATTGAAACGGTATGTCAACCGAAAATTCAAAAACTTGTTTAAAAATAATAAACAACAATCAACAACACATTAAAATTAGGCAGACACACTATCATATTTACCAAAACACACACACGCACACCACATTTGTAACACACCCATAATCAACCACAACAACCGAAACAGAAACCACACACACAATCACCCACGTAATAGTTGCCCACGAATCGAACGATAAAGTCCACGTACAACTCACCCACGAAAAAACCAACAACAAACGAGTGAATGCCCTAGGATATCTCAATGAAGACAAACGACGAAACGAAATAAGGGACCAAACACACAAGCACAACCACAAAACCACCAATTATCGTGGAGAATACAAACCAGATGCCCTATTTTTTCTTTTCATTTGAATCAATTTTCTCTACCAAATAACACAAGCGTTGGCGTTCCTCCGTGAAAACGAAATATTTTGGCTCCAATTACACTCGTGTGACATTTGAAAAGAAAAAATGAAAATTGAAAGTGAGGTGACACATTTGTTGTGTCAAAATTAAGTCAAAAAAAGTGTAGAAATATCATTTTCCTAAAAAATTTCACACATTCATTTATGAAATTGGAATATACATATATGGTTCCTAGTGTTTTTATATTGTAATTATTACTCGTCCATGTCTTCATCACATTAATGCTTTTGAAGTATTTATAAGGGGTTCATATTTAGTGCTTGCATGAAGCAGGTGATTTTAATTACAAAAGCTGGATGTCATTTTATTCTACCTAGTTAATTCACATATTAAGTCCATCATTTAGTCATATAATTCCTAAGTTGGCTTAAACTGTTAAAACTGTATAAGACTTATCTTATCGTAATTGATTAAATTCTTATAAATGTGTGGGACTTTTGTGGTAACCTAATATATATTTGAGCGAATTTAGTTTCATGCACAAGAACACACAAATATATATATATATATATATATATATATATATATATATATATATGTTTTTTGGGTTGAATTTTCATGTATGTTCAAGGTAGTGATACTGTTGGTTTATGAAAACATAAAGAGCAATAAACCCTACAGATAATTAAAAAATTCTCAATACCCAAAGGACTAAAAGCGAAAGTGTATCTAGGAACAGTAGATAATGAATATTGGTATGTGGTCTTCCAACTGCAAAGCACCCTAAGTTTCCTCTTAGTTTTCTCTTATGATGAGGAGAAAAATAAAGGAACAAAATAATGATGTATGTGCTCTCATATGGGGACCACAACCCCTTGATGTAATGTTTGTCGGTTACTATTTTCTAAAAGTCAATATTCCTAATTTGTCCCCTTTATCAAATTATAAGAAAACAAATACAAAATGGAAATAGAAATGAGGCACGCCACTTTTAGAGGGGGCGTGATGCCATCCAACTGTAGAGATGAGTGATGAGTGTCACCATTTGAATAACAAGTTAAGGCAAGTGAAAACTCCATTCCTGGAAGGAGGAAAAGCTCACGACAATATGGTTTAACAACAAGTGTATAAACTAAAAATGATCAACCCGTTTACATGTAGTAGAACACCACTTATATAGATAGGCTTATACTAGCAAGAAAAGCTTGAAACCCTAATTTCTAAAAGCATCTCTAAAGTAGCACAAAATAGGATGGTAGTGTGCTCTCTTATGATGATTCTTGGCCAGAGTCCAAAAAGGAGACAAGGTGGTCTTCTAATAAGTCCAAAAGGAGCTTTAGGTCAAATGAGACAAAAGGTACAAAGGTGTTTTTGCTTTTTGCTTTATGCTTTTACTTTCCTCTCTCCTCCACCTAGGCTCCACCTCATCCATTCCCTCCACTCATGTTGTGCCACCTAGCCATGCTCCTTACTCCTAATTACCCTACAAAACAATTAAAGATAGATTAGGATGTTGACTTAAGTCAAGTCAACTTTAATGAACAAGTTAAACCTAGTTAAAGGTCAACTTAGGAAAATCATAATAAGGAGATAGAAAATAAAGATAGGGATGAAGGACTGGAAGTCTCCACTCTAGTCATGCTTCTTGTAATCCTTATTGGGGGAGCTTCCATGGAAACTTGTGTGGTCCAGCCTTTATCATCCTCTCCTTCTTAGAGAGAATTCAACCACAAATTCTTATACCCTACGTCAAAAGGTGAAAGATCACACACATTAAATGAATCACTTATGTTATAGCTTTAGGGTAAGTCTAACTCATAGGCATTGTTATTGATCTTCCTAATGACTTGGAAAGGGTCATCCCCTCTCGGGAGAAGCTTGGACTTCCTTTGAGTAGGGGGAACCTTTCCTTCCTCAAGTGAAGTCAAACTCAATCTCCCTCCTTGAAGATGACTTCCTTTCTCCCTTTATTTCCATCCTCTTGATGTTTCTTAACCTTTTTCTCAATAGTTTCTTTAACTTGCGCATGTAAGTCTTGGATCATCTTAACTTTGGTTTCCCCATCTTGGCAAGTCCATGCCTCATGAGTGGGGAGAGGAAGAAGATCTAAGGGGGTTAAGGGATTTAACCCATAAACAACTTCAAAAGGAAAGTGGGAAGTAGTGGAGTGCACTACCCTATTGTATGCAAACTCTATGTGAGGAAGAAGTACCTCTCACTTCCTAATGTTTTGGACTATCATGCACCTCAACATTTGTCCCAAAGTTCTATTCATCACCTCGCTTTGGCCATCATCTTGGGGGTGACAAGTAGGAAAAAATAAGTTTGGTTTCAAGCTTTCCCCACAATGTCCTCCAAAAATGGCTTAAGAACTTTGTGTCTCTATCACTCACAATGGTTCCAAGAATGCTATGTAGTCTTACAACTTTCTTAAAGAAGAGATTTGCAATGTAAGTTGCATCATCAACTTTGTGGCATGGTATGAAATGAGCCATTTTTGAAAACCTATCCACAACCACAAAGATAGAATCCCTACCCTTTATTGTCCTCGAGAGCCCTAAAACAAAGTCCAAGGAGATGTCAACCCAAGGCATGGAAGGGATGCGTAAAGGAGTGTAAAGACCATGAGGTTGGACTCCAAACTTTGCTTTCATTGATGCTATGTAATTTTTGCAATGTTAAACTACATGCTTCCTAAGGTGAGTTGACACATAACTCACTAACAACAACTTTTTATTACTTTTTTTACTGTTTTTAAGAAGTTTAGGTAAAATAGTAAACGCTTTGATTGTACTGCTATAAAATAATCAGTTGAGTCAGTCCACTTTAATTGTACTATAATAAAGATATAAAATAATTTGAAAGAACAAAATATCTTTAAGTTGATCAACTAACTAACCTACTAATCTGGCTCAAGTCAGGTTACAAATTTTTTTACCACAAAAATAAATGGTTAGGTTAACTCATTCTTAACTAAGTTCGTAGTGAGTCAACCGATGTGAATTTTGTCGACTCACTTTGACACTCCTAATCATAATTCATTATATTACAATCACATTTAAATAGAAATTAAAAGTAAATACAAATAGTAAGAAAATACAACTAATTAAAGATTGGGTTAAATATGTTTTTGGTTCCTTAACTTTCAATAAATTTTGGAATTAGTCTGTTTCAAAACTTTTGACCAATTTAGTCCTTCATCTTTCGAAATACATGAATTTAATCTTTACAATCAAATTTTGTTAGGTTGATTTGATGTTTCGTATGCATTTTAGGATTGTATTTGAGTTATTTATATTGTTTGACACATTTTTGCTTTAATGTTAAGTTAAATACTATTATGAAACGCGCTTGAAATGTCAAATAAACTTAACAAAATTTGATTAAAATGACTAAATCTACGTATTTCAAAAAATAAAAGACTAAATTGGTCTAAAATTTTAAAATAGACTGATTCCATAATTCACTAAAAATTAAGAATTAAGGGACCAAAATCATATTTAATACTTAAAAATTTGATTCTTATGAACTATTTTCTATTTTGTACGGGTAGTATCTTAATTTGCTTCTTTAACTATAACCCATTTTGAATAACTTTTAAAATATGAAATCATGTTAATTATCTTTATTTGAATCGTAACATTTGAAAATTTTAAATGACCACAAAAATTGTAGATATTGTATTTAAATATTTTTTAATACACATATTTCTTTTCTAACACGCGATATAATTTTTTTAGCATAATAAAACTATTTCTTTAGAATGTAAGTTAAGATTTTTTTAATCATTTTGATAAAAGAAAAAATCTAATTAATATTATTGAGATATTTATACGTCGATGCCAAAGTTTTTTTTTTTTTTTATTTTTTACCAAGATCAATGAAATATTTTTATGGAGGTTAATAGTATCTGTTTACATGAATTTTATAGTAATAAATTTTTATCATGTTTGCAAAAGAAAAAAAATGTATTTCAATTTACCTTACAAGGAGAATTATTTGATAATAATACCTTAAGCAAATATATCAAGTTAAATTCACTATACTTAAAATATCTTATCTAAATATTTAAAAATATTTAAATCCTTTTAAAAATTAAACAACATGAAATTAAAACAATTCACATTTAATATATTTGAATTCAAGAAAATTACAAATGCATTATACAATATATTTTATAACACTCTAAATCAAAAGTTTATGTCGAATGGTGAATTAAAGTTTTTGTTTGAGTGGGGAATCTCTTTATATTAAAAAGATAAAAAAATGAATATTTTATATATTCATATATATTGGATAAATTTTTGTATAAATATTTTTAAAAAAACTAAGAAAAAATATGTTTTTTTTTCAAAAATAGTTAATGTATAAATTTAATTTGTAAAGTTTTTTATAATATAATTTTTCTTATTTATATATTTTACCATAAAAAACATTTTATAATTTTCTTATTATTTTTATTTTCAAAAATTATTTGTTAGAAATGTAGCTAAACATGTATCGAAAACTTATCAAACATGCACTAGTTACCATTTCATATTACTTTGTGACTTATTCAGTAGTTGTTAATTATCTATGTTTTACTTGAAAGTGAAGAATAAACTCATAATAGTCCTTCATTATATGTATTGGTATAGTTAATAAAAAAAAGTTGGTAGGTGTAAAATAATTTGCACAAAAACATTATGATTATGTACAAGTGATATTCAAATATGATCTAGATTGGTCAAAAGACAAATTTGGTCAACCTTTTAACAAATTGAATAGAATATATCAGTCTTCAACATTGAGGAAACATTTGTAAACATGTTATTCAGAAGAGGAACAAGAAAATTTTAAAAATAGATAAAAAGAAAAGAAAATTAAAGCATAACAAGTGAATTTTTTTTTTACTGATTTCTAACTATATAAATAGTTAGTTGAAGTATACAAATTTTCCTTTAGATAAATTAATTAACGGAGTTTATATATTGTTTTTTCTTTGTTTGTGTTATATGGTTATTGTGTTTTTATAATATATCGATTTTGATGTATTAAAAAAATTGTTTATTTTAAATTATCAGAATTAATGTATTTAGAAATGGAATACTAAAAATCCAATCCAGTATCTAAATTTTAATTCAGTATCTAAATTTTAATTTCTATACTTGAAAGTGTTGTGGCTATGCAGTATAGAAAAGAATAATATACAAACAAGTTTAATAAATTTATTACCAAATAAAAAACTTGAATTAATTTCAATTTTGCCTACATGTTAGTAAGGGAATGGAATATTTGTGACAAAAAATGAGTCAAACTTTGACACAAATAATGATTTAATAATTGGCATCAAATAATTTAGAAAGAAGCATGGTCGGTTGAAAGAGTAAGTACAGAAAATATTGAAAATGAAGAAAAAGGAAAGTTCAACAAACAAAGACCATTGACCTTTCACTTTGAATTTTCCTTTCCAAAACCCTCTCCAACAAGTTTTAGTCATAAAGTGCAATCAACACACAATTAATTCCAATATCATATCCTTTCACATTTATTTTGTACTTGTTTAAGATAAACTAAACTTCAACATTTTATTTAATTATTATAGTTGTCTAAACATTCTCTTTTATTTCTTGATCACATTTTATCTAAGCATCATGTTGGAAATCTTATCTATATCAAATCATTTTCATTAATTAACACCTATTGGAAACTTCTTTACCAAAAGTATATCTTTTATTTTCTTAACAAAGATTAAATATATTTTTCATCTTTTAATTTTAAGTGAAAATTAGAATTTGTTTTTTTTTTCAAAATTTTAACCTAATTTAGTTTTAAAATTTTAAAAATATCTGAATGTAGTTATTTTAATAAAATTTGTTTAAGTTCATTTAACATTTCAAACATGTCTCAGGATAATATTTGAGTTATTTACACTATGTAATACATTCTCTCTTTGATAAATATGTTTGAAATGTCAAATGAACTTAATAAAATTTATTAAAATGACTAAATCCACACATTTCTAAAATTAAGAGACTACTAGACTAAAATTTTAAATAAAAAACTAATTTCAATTTTAACTCTCAATATAGATAACATAACTACATATACAAAGTTCATTAATTATATTTTTTAAAACAAAATATATTTCTATTCATACTCTAATTTTGTCTTTATTCATCATCCATCTTAACTTCTACCGTTGAGTGATATAATTTTCTATTGCTTTTAGTTCATAAAATTGTAATTTTTTTCACCAAAACTTTAATATAGTTTAATCTTCAAATTTTTAAATTAAATGTATATAGTCCACATAATTTAATTACATTAAATTATTTTAACATTCTCAAATGATGTTCCTGCTTATACCGTTTGATATGTTAAAACTCATGTTATATGTAAAAAAAAAATCCAACATCATTATATTAAAAAAAGTATATTTATTTATTTTTAAAATTTGAAATCTAAATATATAAAAATTTAAGAGAAACAAAATTTAATTTTGGGTTTAATTATAATCGTATCTAACTCTTTAAAATATGTTAACTAATTTTTGAACATACTTGTATCATTATTCTGAAGACTTAATAAAAGAATAAAAAGAAAACAATCAAAAAATCAGAACTTCTCTTGACATATCTTATATCAAAATACAAAAGAAAAAAAATATTTTTCAATAAAAGGAACTTTTGAAAATCAGTTGTAATTATTTATATATTTATGTGTGTGTATAAAAAACATGTTACTAGTTTACACGGTGAAGGTTATAAGTATGCACAGTGAGGATAGTGTATTTTCCCAAGAAGACACATAGAAAAGTGTTGTAATCGTTCTGGCCTCGCTGTTTCTGTCTTTGACCGAACTGAACCCAAAGAAGAGGAAGAAACCTTAGCAGCTTTCGGCGCTTTTTTTTTCTTTAATCTCTATGTTTCTTTCCCTTCTTCTTCATCTTCTTCGCTTCACATTTTTTTCATATCATATTCATCCCTGTCTCTCTATGACACACTAGTACTTGTTCTTTTCTGTACCCATTATTACCCACACACCCCAAATACTAATATATATATATATATATATATATATATATATATATATATTATAATCCACTATTTTATTATTATCACTACTATTATTGTTTTTATTACCTTAAACTAAACAAAAACCAGTTTTTCTTTATTGTTTTGTGATTGTTTTGTTTTTATATACTAGAGTGATGTATCCCTGGTTTCTACACTATGTGCAATGAACAAACCAACTGAAGTTATTGCCTTTTAGCTTCAATCTCTCAACTCAACCAACGCATCACCCAAATCTGGCGGCATATCTCAGCTTGCACTTTCACAACTCTGCGAAAGAGAAAAAGGAAAAAGTAAAAGCGAAAGAAAGAGAAGCCCTTTACTTGTTTTCAGGTAACCCTCTTGTTTTTCTCTGTTGTATTCTCAATCTCTCTCTAAAGATCGTTCCTTTTCCTGGTAAATTGAGATGGACTGGATTTTCTTTTGGCTGAGGAGATTTCTGTAATTGATTCTGCTCTTGCTTATTCAGATCGAGATGTGGGTTTGTTCCTTTTTCTGTTGTTGTTTTTGTTGTTGTGTTGATCTTGCATTTGGTTTGTGTACCATTTTGGAATGCATTTTTCTTTTGTTTGTTTAAGTTTGATGGGTTGATTGGACTTTGCATGCTAATGGTAGCATTTGAGGTGCTGAATTTTCTTGCTAAGTGGGAAGAAATTGACTTGTTTCTGTTTGTAGGTATGACACTGCCTAGCTGACCAATGATAACATTAATAGAAGCAAGGAAGGAGAAATGAGTGTATGCCCAAATGAATTGATTGCTTTCTTCTTGTGTCTATGAATTGGGGAGGCGAAGGTGTTAGCACATCAGAGATTTATGACTTGATTATTTTAGTAAACCCAAAAGGAACACTCTTAAGGCACAGTAAAACAATAGTTCGTGTAAAAGTCTGTCAAAGTCCTAGGTATCTTAGTTATCTTCATAACCCTGTCCTCAACATGGGGGTACTTGTAAAATTATCTGATTTGTGGGATGTATGGTGAAATTCTTGGTACATTGATGTTTACTACTACCTTGGACCTTTGTGTCACTCCTACTTCATTCCTCCTTGATTACTAAATTGTTCCCAATTGTGAAAAGTGGGGAATTTCCTATTGTCCATTCAAAATAGCATTTTGGCCTTTTGGGAAAATAACTTATTCATCATATTCTCATCTTCAAATATAACGTGGCAAATATTTTGGCACATATAGGTTTTAGTTCAACCTGCTATCAAGGGGTGCTTGAGTCTGTTTTACTTCATTCACCTGTCTTATTATGCTGAGTTGAATACCAACTTATGAAGTGACTTGAGATCTTCCTTTGCAGGGATGGTGATTTTTGTTTGTCTTGTTTTGGCTGCTGACACTATCTAGTTTCTTTGTTAGGTGAAACCAACCCTGCTAATGCATGTACCCATTACAGACGGGCATTGAAACTCAGTGATTTCTGGTGGAGCTTGACTAGTCATCTTCTATGCTGTCTTGTGTAACAGAAAATATGGGCTTACTCTGTAGCAGAAACCGGCGTTATAATGATGCTGATGCTGAAGAAAATGCGCAGGTCAACAATAGTAAAAAAAAAGTTAAGGTCTTAATCTTAAAGTGTTACACAGCTTTCAATTTGATAAATTTGTGTGAATTTGCAGACTGCAGAGATTGAAAGGAGAATAGAGTTGGAAACAAAGGCTGAAAAGCACATTCAGAAACTTCTACTACTTGGTACAGTTTACTCAGTCAGTTTTCTTATATTTCTTTTGTATATATGCTTCGCTGATACATTTTGAAGCTAAAGTTAGTTAAATGGAGTGATTTATAGACACACTTGGAATCCAGTATTGTATAAGTGTTGATGATGCTACCAAATTTGAAGGAATCACACATATTTTGTACCTAGTATCTGCTGTTGTTCGGAGTGCTTCCAAAAACCACTTGGTTCCCAGATGTGTCACTGTTACAAATGTTATCATTTATTTGTCTCCTATATGTAGAAACCTGCAAACTCTGTGGTTTAAGGTCTTTTACTATTAAAAGAATGAAGGTTGCTTATCTTCTAATTAACATTATTCATAATTTGATATGCTTTTGAGATATAACATCATGCGGGCCTTCAACTAATATCTCAAGCTTTGGGGTAGTTGGTGATTGACATGATGATATACTCATTCTTGTAAATAAAAGTTTGTTGCAAACAGTGTTTTAGTTTCTATTGTTCTGGAAACTATTTGATAGATTTCGAATACTTATTAAACAGAATATCTTGGATGACTTCTTCTGTTAGTTTAGTGGTGTATCCCCTTCCCATTCATTTAATTGAATCATATATGCAATAAGTGCTTAATTTCTTGTTTAGTTGCTTTTTTTTCTTCTAGACTTATTTGTATGTGTCAAATTTTCTGTTGTTTAGGAGCTGGAGAGTCAGGGAAGTCTACAATATTTAAGCAGGTAAGAAAAAAACATTGCTGTCCTTGTTTTAGCTTTGTACACACTTACTTGATTGTTGATATTTATTTGTTTTCCTGTACTATGCAGATAAAACTTTTGTTTCAAACTGGCTTTGACGAGGCAGAACTAAAAAGCTACTTACCAGTCATCCATGCTAATGTGTATCAGACAATAAAAGTACGCAATACTTGAAAGGGTGTGTTAATTATTTTTCTCTTTAAAATACAGAGTTTGCAGTGTCCACTGCTTATAGTTTGAAAAAGTTTTTCTGTGAATTGAGTTTTATTGGAGGTAGTTGAGTATATTGTTTTCCTTAATATGTACTTGATGTGTTTACACAGTTATTGCATGATGGATCAAAGGAGTTTGCCCAGAATGATGCTGATTTTTCAAAGTATGTTTTATCCCATGAAAATAAGGTAGTTTACTGCCACCATCTCTATGATCCTCTTCTACAATATGGCCAAGAATTTTAGGATGTGGTCTTCAAAGTATTGCAACTGTGTAATTTTAGTTCCTCCATCAGTCTTCAATTAAGTATTTAATAGATTTAGTTCATCCATACTTCAAGCCCAAATGGGTTTTGCATGAAGAGGCATGCTAGTAATATAAAACCATTCACCTGTCTTCTTCTTCAGCTTTTGGATAGAGGTTTGTGACAGGATTTTTGTCTAAATTCATATGAAGCTTTCTTCATTTTTCTTTCAGGAAATTGGGGAAAAGTTATCAGATATCGGAAGCAGGCTGGATTACCCATATCTCACCAAGGAACTTGCACAGGAAATTGAAAATCTGTGGAAGGATCCTGCAATTCAGGTGGCTAGATGTCATACTTTGGTTTCTTTTACTTAATTCTTTCTATATAGTTGTTTTTTGGCATAAGCTAATTAGTTTATGGATCACATTTTACTTTCTGTAGGAAACATATGCCCGTGGTAGTGAGCTTCAAATTCCAGATTGTACTTATTATTTCATGGAAAATTTGCAAAGGTTGTCTGATGCAAATTATGTCCCAACAAAGGTAGCAAAAATCTATCATACTTTTACACAGATTTTAAATCTAATTCATAATTTTATTTTTATCTGCCCTTGGTACATTGCGTATCTGATCCATTTTCTTGGTTGATTTAGTATTTTTTTATTTTCTAGATGTTTAGGTTTTGATCAGCCAAATTATTTTTATTTCTTCTCTTACTTTTGTTGGTGTAAGATTAAACAGGTCCGGGTTACAACCCATGACGCATCTATTTTATTACTGATAAAAACTGTGATTAAAATGGGTCTGAAAAATCAATATTTGCTTCATATTTGTAAAAGATCAAGTAATATGGTGTCATTCTTGATCTGAAAAACAATTAGTGGTATGTAATCCTGTTCTGACCGGCCTTATCTTTCTTAACTTATTTTTGTACTTAAATCAACTTGTGTTCTACGTTGCTTCTTGTTGGTATATTATAGTTGCCATACTATTCTACAAAAATAGAGTATCTATCTCAGAAGAAGTTCACCAAAATTTTGTACATTCATAATTTTATTTGTAATTTCTCAATCTGTTTTACAACTGCAGGAGGATGTTTTGTATGCTAGAGTGCGTACCACTGGGGTTGTAGAGATCCAGTTCAGGTAAACATGCTGTTTGGTTTGATACTTCTTACTATACTTGTTGGTGGTGCTTTTTGATGAAGAATGAAGATATATCGCCTGCATTAATTTGCAGCAACATAATTTCTCTATATTTGAACACAAATCAAGATTCGGATAACAAATGCATCAGGGAAATTATGGTAGCACCTAGTAAGGATAGGATGGTAGAATCTTCTATATGATGATTTGGTCTTGTGAGAAGAAGACCAATAGAAGCAATGTAAGAAGAATTTACCAGATGATGGGGATAATATGTAGAGGTAGAGGAAAACCAATAAAAGGTTTCAATGAAACCATTAAGACAGACTAAGATCTAAATGGTTAAAAATTATCAAAATCTGGTTGCACTATACTTTTGTTTTTGTTTTTCAAATGATCTTTGTTATGCTTGTCTTACTGTGTTTGTGACTGACATATGTATTTGATTTTCACTGTCTCTTTTTATATTTCTTTAACATAATATGGCATACAGTGTAAAAATACTCAACAACATATGTTGTTATATCTTTGCTATTTTGACAGTCCTGTTGGGGAAAATAAGAAAAGCGGTGAAGTCTATCGACTCTTTGATGTTGGTGGCCAGAGAAATGAGAGGAGAAAGTGGATCCATTTGTTTGAAGGAGTTTCAGCTGTAATATTCTGTGCTGCAATTAGCGAGTATGGTCTTCCATCTTTAATTTGACACTGTCAACTCTCAGAAACACTAACAAAAATTCTTGCATTCTTGCAATATTTCTGGCAAGAAGACACTACAATTATTAAACATATAAACTTAAAGGGTATTATTGACGTCAAACTTGCCTTCAGGTATGATCAAACACTTTTTGAGGACGAAAACAGAAACAGAATGATGGAGACTAAGGAGCTTTTTGAGTGGGTCCTGAAGCAACCGTGTTTTGAGGTTTCCTTTTTATAGTCTTTTTTACCTTTAAGTTTCTACTACAATTACAAAAGAAATTTCTTATGTCAACCTTTTTTTTTTCTGGTTCCTTCATATTTTTTCACGAGTTGACATTTCTACCTATCTTAGAAAATAATGATGTCCTTGTTTTTTGTACACAGAAAACATCCTTCATGTTATTCTTAAACAAGTTTGACATATTTGAGAAGAAGATCTTGAAAGTAAGAATCATCTGAATATATTGCACATTCTTGCTGAAGAGGTTACCACCATTTCAGTCTCTAATGTCTTGCATTGTGCAGGTCCCACTCAGTGTATGTGAATGGTTCAAAGATTACCAACCTGTTTCAACAGGGAAACAAGAGATTGAGCATGCATACGAGTAAGCAACTTCTTTATACACTAAGGCATATAGAATAATGCAAGTTGATCAAAGCAACATGCCAAAATAGTTTATCTCTGGCATCCTAGTTCATCATTCTTTGTTGTGTAACTGCTTTCTACTGCATGATGATGAGCCAAAACAATCTTGGTTGTGCTGTGTTTCCATCAGAACCATAATATGAAAGGGAAAAGAGGAAATTCCAAGCACTTGATGCTTACTTTTTCATGTCCAACACTCTTTGTTTTCAGGTTTGTAAAGAAAAAATTTGAGGAATCATATTTCCAGAACACTGCTCCTGATCGTGTAGATCGTGTGTTCAAGATCTACCGAACCACTGCCCTAGATCAGAAGGTGGTGAAGAAGACTTTCAAGCTTGTTGATGAGACTTTGAGGCGGAGAAATCTCTTTGAGGCTGGCTTATTATGAACAAAAGGGATTACAAACACAATATTTTAACATTGAAGAGAGTTTATCAGATTTTGGGTATACTAGGGGTCAGGTATACTAAATATTAAAAATCGATTTGTTGATTTGTATTTTCAAGTTAATCTTGTTGAATGAATGAATGAATGAGTGAGTGGAGAAGAAGGGCCTTGTAGTTGATCTCCACATCCTTCTTCAAAGGGTAAAATTTGTTACTCAAGTTTCAAGATTTCATGATACCATGATTTGTGATCATGTTTTTACAGATTGAAAGATATATTTCATATTTTGTGTCTGTGATCATACTTTGCCTCATACTTGTGTTGTGTTGTGTTCATGTGCATGCATGCTCCATGCACACGTGTAAATAATTTGGAGATGTTGTGCTGCTTTGTGGAGTTCTGAATTCAAACCTATGTTCATTTGTTTTTGAATACTTGTTTCCACCATTGGTCGGCATTGATGTTCTTTTCTACGATGTTAGAGACATGTTTTTAACACATGATTCACGTGTACGCGTTTTCTTTTGCTGTTGCGTATTGTGACTTCTGTTCTGTTTCCGTGCTTCACCCACATCTCTCTTAATACAAACATATTTTTTGTCAATGGCTAAGTAAGACTTTGTTTAATAATTTCATTTGTTACTATTTGTGTAACGCTTTCTAAATTTTTCACACCCTTTAAAAAATTTACTTAAATTAATTGAAAATTTGTATTGTTATTGAAGATGATTCTTATAATATTTAATGTTTTTATTGGAAAGATTTCTTACCATGTTATAAACTTATATAATAGTTTGGATTTTATTTTATTCCTGTTTTGTATTCTTACTCTTGTAATAGTTGTGTATCACACGCAAAAATCAAGGGCTAATTTTAGTTTTATTCCGACGTGGTTTTTTTTTTTGTATTCCTGTTTTTCTTATTGAAATATCATTTCCGGTTGTTCCTACGTAATTAAATACAAAAATTGTTAATAAAGTATAAATATTGATATTAATATTAAATAACGCATACGTGATGAGTATATCTTTAATACTTGAAGAGCTGTCTTTCCAAGTTCAACCATTTAAATTAATTGGTTGATCTAAATAGTATCATAAAAAAATAATAAACGTGATAATATTAAAATACAAAAGCAATAAGTAATGATTTTATTAAAAATTATTGTCAACAGATCCTAATTTTTCAATACCACGTTATTTAATAAGCAATAAGTAATATTGAAAAACATTTTTTTCTAAAGTCAAAAGTTAATGAAACGTTGAACACGTAAACAATGTTTCGATACAAACTATGACATAACGTTATGATTAATTAAAACGATTTTATGTATTTTTTTTTTTCTCAAAGGCAAAGGAAAATAATAATGACGGAACACGAATTCATATAAAAAAAGCATAATGGTGGGAAGATTCCTTTAAGGAAAAGTAATGAAAAAGATGCACACGGACACATCAAGTCAAATAAAGACTACAATAACAATATATGATAAGATTTTTCATTTAATATATAAAAAATTGCTTTCTATTTTATCTTTAGTAATATTTAAAAACCATGGTCTAAAATTTGTCATGAAAACCATCTATCTAAAAAACATAAAATAAGAAAAAACAAAACAAAACAAAACCTCATAATATAATGTATAACAAATAATATATTTAATTATCTTAACTTATATAATAAAAACCACAATAAATATACATATTTATACCAATTTCCATCTATATTGTACAGATATTATAATTAGGATATGTAAGAATGTCAAAACATTTCCTAATTACATATTAGTAAAGGAAAAACAAATAATTATCAATATTATTAATTATTAAAAATAAAGTAAGATGAAACTTTACTAAAAACATCATTAGATCAAGTCACAATGTAAACATGTCATAGTGTGTGCATTTATATATCAAATTTATATTTGCAAAAAACTAACAACCATAGTGATAATTTAATGCAATATAATGAAAAAAAAATTCATTTGTATCACAGAAAATAATAAATTAAAAATGAAAAAACAAACTGATTTTAATTTTAGTTATATCAAATATATAATTTAGTGCCTATATTATGGTAAATTCCTAATTTAATTTCTACATTAAGAGCAAAATCAAGATAAAATTACATGTATAAAAATAAAAAAAAATGTAAAAAAAAAAACAATGTGAAATGGAGTAATATTAACATTTAACATCTATTTGTTTATAATTATTTATTGTAGCATATGATGAAAATGTAGGTAAATCTTGTGTTTGTATAAACTAATTTGAGAGGATTTAAAATGATAGTTTTGGAGGGATGGAAGAGATGGTGATATTTTTTAGAGTGAAAAAATTTGAGTGTAAATTCAGCTCACTTCTAACATAATTATCATTTTGTTTTTAATATTTTTCACTTTTTCACTTTTATCATAATCTATTTTATATTTATTATAATATTGTTTTATTTGAACATCACATAGAAAATGTTATCAATTTTCAAGGTAAACAATTTTCATTTAAATTTTTTTTGTCGATATATAAATCTTTTTAACAAAATTACTCCATTTAATTTATATTAATTTTAAATGATCATGTTTCAATTTAAAATAATTTCATAAAGACAAATTATTACTTAATGTTATTTAAACCAATTCTTTAAATTCTATTTCATCTTAATTTCTAAAAATCATATTTTAATTTAACATATTTTTATCAATATTTTTTTTCGTTTTAAATTATATTATAATATAATTTACACCATTTACAATTTAATTTAAAATACTTTTATATACAATAAAAAAATATAATATTATGTTTTATCAATTAAATATTTTTTTAATATATTATAACTATCATATTACTTATTAGTTTTCATCAACTTTCCTCCCATGTATTTTTAAATTTCACAATCTTTCATTTAATTTAAACAATCCAATTTTCATCATTTTCGTTTTCCTTCAAATCACTCGAATTTATTTTTGAAAACAAATGTTGTTTTCAATGAATTTAATATTTGTGAGAGAGTGAGTGAGAATGACATACTTTTCATTTTTTTCCCTTGAAGAAATTTGTAGGTAAAGGAGAAAAAATATTTGAGGGAGGGAAATGAAGTTATATCTCTCCTAAAATAAGATGATTTAAGAGGATGAAAAATGCAATTATCAGATAATTCATGACTTTTTTGAAATTTACATTCCTTTATCTATAATAAATAATAATAATGGAATATAAAATATAAAAAAATAATATCATTGAAGAAAATGATACACCTAAATAAAACATTAATAAAAATTATAATGACAAAAAATTTAATTAATAATAACATTAATTTTTTATAATTTAATATTTAATTAAAAATATTTTTAACCAATTGCATTTTATTTTAAATTAGTTACATCTATTATTTTTTTATTTAAAAAAATCATTCAAATTTCATTTTAAATGAATTTTAACTAATTACATTTAACTTTTTATTAATTTTAACCATAAAAACAAATATACTTAATCTATTAAATTTAATTTTATCGGTTACATTCATTAAATTATTTGTAAATTTTTACAAAATTTTACTCCTAAATATTTTCATCTAAATCTCTTGAATCTCTTGATCCATGATTCTTTCTAAAATCATATCTTCAACCCCTCCTCAAATCATTCGGTCAGAGAAGAACACAACCTAAATTTCAAAGCAAATATAAATACAAACTTATAATTAAAATTAACTCCAATGAATTAATTACCACCAAAGAGTATCGGAAGCAAGTAACCGACCACAATCGATGCCGTTAATTGCCATTGTCATAGAAAGAGATTCTAAAGGTCATAAACGTCATTCACTCGTTCTCAAAGATCATTTTGTGTGAAAAAAGGTGGGCCATGGAAACTTCACAACCGTCAAATTCACAAAAAGTGCCTCCACAATTTCTACCTTTTCCATTTTTACCCTCAAAAGATCGCTTTTGGGTTGAATCCTCCTTGACTACTCTTCTGTCCAAAGCATATTCCCCTCTCTTATTTAGTTCCCTTTTCCTTTCTCATTCTCTCTTATTTCCTTCAAACATAACAACAACGCCAATCTTCACGTCGCCACTCGCCAAAAGCCCAATCGCTTCGCATTCGATTATTCTCCGATCCCAATCAAACAGAACCTTTTCGTCTCTCTCCCTTTCCGTTTTCTCATTCCCCTCTCAAACGCCGCCGCCAGAACGCGCTTCGCAGGTTCTTCAACTGATCGCCGCCCTGCGTCGCGATGAATAACGATTTCGTTTGGCTGCCGTCGCTGTATTCGGATCCCGAGGTGTTCACCTATTTGGAGCCATTCGTGCTCCGCAATTCTCTGAGCTTGCGCTTCATGCATTCGCTGGCAAACAATCCCGGAAGTTTCGCGATCGGAGAGGCCTTCGGACACGTGTCGCGGTTCGCCGGCGCGTTTGTGGTGTGGCTCTCACGCGCCTCGAGTTTCAATGTCGCGTCTTCCCTGCGCGGTTCTCCTCCTCCTCCTCCTCCTCCTCTTCGGTTTGGTAGTGCGCAGGTTAAGGCCGTGGCGACGAATGTGAGTCTGTTCGGGTTTCCGTTTCGATCGAAGAGGAAATCGTTTGCGTCTGTGAAGTTGGGGAAGATATCGAGTTTGGCGATGAAGATGATTTGGAGTGAAGCGAAGAGGCTTCGGTCGTTACCTATTCTGTCGCTGGCTGCTGCGTTGGTTCCACCTTTTCAAAACTTGTATGGAACATTATGAAAACTGAGATATTAATTTTATTGGTTTTCTGGGATATGTTAGATGAAATATGGTTAGAATTTAATTCAAATGCACTGCTAATTACATTGCACCTAGATTACACGATCTGATGATGAGTTAAGATATTGTTGGATTTTATAGTAATAATTTTAAAATGATATCTAAGATGATTTGTAATTTATTCTATTCTTCAGTTTTTGAAATGTAAGTTTATTCTTCTTCTTATTTTTTTTCTTCTTTCATTTAGGTCATCGAAAGTTCTAGCCAGCCCATTGCAGAGTCCTGATATGCAAATGTATGGAACCATTGACCAAGTGCCCAAGGAGGTTGAATGCCAAGGGTGTCCGTTCCTATCGTATCTTGAGTTGAACCAAGCAAAACCTGCAGTTGAGCCTAAAACTGGCATTGAATTTCCCTTGGTTCTAGACAATATATTTGCTGGAGAGAAGGATTTTGGCTTCAACTCTGAGGTTAAATATTTTGTTTGCAAAGTTCTCTTCTGGTTCTTTTGGGCCTTCTGCTTTTTTGTATGTAGGGTTTTTTTGTGTGCACCATGCAACTGCTTTAGACTTTTAGTCAAGAGTTTTTTGCTAGATTTTTGCATGATTGATGTCTAGTAGTGAAAAAATAAATGCTGGCTATCAAATACATGGGAACTGTTCAGGTAAATCTTTCCATAAAAACTTATAGTAGTAAGAAAGAAAAATAAAATAGACTTCTTTATAAGTAAAAGTTGGTTTATTAAAAATTAACTTCTGGAGAAGCTAATAGGAGAAAACTTCCACAAATAAATTATACATAAGCTAATTTTAGCTTATAGAGAAAACTTCATCATTGAACTAACTAAACTCAACCAATGAACCATGTGACAGTACATCCCAGTTGGAGGATGTGTAGCATTCCAACTTTTGGGATGAACAATGCATCTCATATTAATAAATATAAAGAACACTAATTGAAAAATGCAACTATTGATGCTGTAATCACAATTGGCTAACAAGAATGAAAATCTAAAATTCAATGCTGAATAGTAGTTTTAGTAGAACTTTCTTTAGACCTATTCTTATTCCCGTATACCAATAGTTTATGACCCAAGAAAAATGATCTTGCTAGAACTATAAGTGAAATGGAGCTGAAATTTTTTTATTTGAAATAAGTTTCACTGGATTTATTGTTAGGTCTGTTGCCAGAGTAATCCCTGGTCACTTTACATTGAGGCTCTGTAGGCCACCAAACAGCATTTTATTCTGATACTAATCAATCCTTAATGTAAGTCGTGAGTCAGAAATAGAACAGGATTTTATAATTTGTTGGAAGAGGCCGAGGGTAAATGAAGGAAAATTTTGGGTTTATTTTCTGTAGAAATGAAAAGATGCAGGAAGAAGAAATGAGAAGGATGAAAATGACACTGCTAATGCTATCGTTTCTGGACTGACACAGTGAATTAGAAAAGGATCTGAAATTTACATTGGCGGCACCATAGGTCACCAAACATCATTACATTGTGATACTAAACAATCGCAAATGTAAATCATGAATAAAAAATATAACAAGATTTGAAATAGAATTTTGAGAATGATTGAAATTGATTGGAAAATACTGAGGGAAAATGATGGAAAATTTTGGATATATATTCTGAGGAAAAATAAAGAAAATGCAGAAAGAAGAAAAGAAAAAAGATGAAAACGACATTGCTACACTACGGTTTATAGACAGAGAGAGGGAGGGTTAGAAGAAGGATCTGAAATTTATTGAGTCACTGACTGACTTATTATTGTGGAAATAACTGATTATCCACTAACTTCCATCCTGTAAGCCGAAACTCAACCATGAGCCACATTTGGTGATTTACGGAATAGGTTCTTGGGTGTAAGAGAATACATTATCTTTCAATTCCTTGTGTTATAAGTAGTATCTGAGAATTGTCAATGGTGTGATCTGTTAATTTGTTTTAGTTTCTAGTTTCCAGTTCCTTTTGAATTAATTTATTTGCCTATTATGGTATTACCACATGCTTTGGTTGAGATTCCATTTTTACCTAATGTTTTTTAGATAAACTGATCAATTATATCTGCTTCAGGTCCTGGTTGGAACAGGATCCAGAACCATGAAAATTGTTAAAATCAAGTCACTGAAAGTCTATGCTTTTGGAGTTTGTAAGCTTTCTTGATTACTTGAATATTTTCTACTTCCTTTTGAACAGACAAAGCTTATTATTGGTGCTTCTTGTGTAACTCTTGGTCTTTTAACAGATATTCATCCGTACTCCCTCTGTAAGAAATTGGGGCCAAAATATGCATCAATTTCTGCTGATGAACTGAATAACCAGCATGACTTCTACAGGGATCTTCTCAGGTCTCAAACATCATATCTTTGATAAATCTATAACATGTTATTGAGGAAAGATTTTTCTTATCAGTGATGACAACTAGTCGTCATGCATTGATTATTACAAAGTACATAAGAAAGTTTATGAAGGTCTTTATGAACATCGGCGGTAATTTATAAAGCTAAGTTGATTTAATCAATTGGATATCCTGAAGCTGGATTTAGATAAATATTATCCACTTCTATGCTTTGCTAACTTCAAGAAGCAATTGGTTGGTTTCGTGTTTATGGTATTTAATCTTAATTTTGACGGAACTGTTCTGTTTTCTGCTATTGCAGGGAGGATATCAACATGACTGTTAGACTTGTTGTAAATTGCAGGGGTATGAAGATTAACAGTGTGAGAGAGTAAGTAATAGTTTTATCTTCTGAAAAGTGTGATTTGAAATTATATTTTCACAATTAGATTTGGCTTTCCTTCACTTTGTTTTTGAAGAAACATTATCTTCTGTTTGTTTTCTATTTCTTCTGTCTCTTATAAAATTGTCCAAATATCCGTTTTGCATATTGCTATTGTACAAGTCTCGATGCATCAATACTGAGTAATTTTTTTCCTTTTCCCAGTAAGAATTTGCTGAACCGTGTTTGAATTAGAAATGAATTAGTTAATTTAGATTTGAGTAACTTTTGGGACTACTGGATGAAGTTTATAAAAGAGTCTGGTATGATTCTCTTCTAATTACAAAATTTTCATTTCTTCATAACCCAGATTACAAAAGAACAATAACCCCACAACTAACCTAATCGGATGACGACCATACAATTACCATTATCAAGCTTTAGGAAATAAAAAGAATATTAAATAATTAAAATAACTTAGTCCATGCGATATGATCTTTTTGGCCAATTAATTTTGGGCCTGGAGTCCATCCTACCAGGTGCTGCCTTAGTATAGAGATCTTAGGCTATACAGTTGATTACAGAAGTACATGGTAAAGCAACATGCTACTGATTTGTTTGTTATTTTTTATTGCAGTGCTTTTGAAAAATCACTTCGAGCTCGATTAGTAAAGGTACTCTATCTATGTAGGAAAATGATTTTTTTTTTGTTGTTTTAACACTGTATTAGTTCTAATTTTAACGCCCTTTGAACCCCATTTTTTTGTCAGACAAATCCTTCCACGGACTTTCATTGCCTAGAGACATTTGGTTCATACTTTGCAGAGAATATCTCAATACCTTTGGTAAATAATTTATCAGTATGTTTCTTTTCTGCTTTACTAAATTGCTAATGATGTCAGGGTTACATTAAATATATTACAATGTTGCAGGGAACAGTAATTGAGTTCAAACAAACAGTTGATGGGCGTCTGATCACTAAAAGTGAGTTATATATGTCAACACGTATTTGACTTCTGAAAAAATGTTTATTTATGCTGCTTGCCTCTGGGCAGACGGTCATTAAACTCATCTTTTGTGTCATTTCTCTGTGTTGTGTACTGAAAGTGTTCGTTTTACCTGTGCAGTTGGTGACAATCAGATAGGAAGTGTCCACAGCAAAGATTTGTGCCGTAAGTCATATTCAAATACCTGTGCCTGCAGTCCACCACTTTGAATTTGTATTTCTTTTATCTTCAGTATGAAACTGAGGTCATGATCTCATTTTAATTTATAGGGGCTTTCTTTGACATGTACATTGGAGATGTTCCTGTGAGCGAAGAAACTAAAAAAGAGATCGGCACGAACGTAGCGAGTATCATTAGGAGGTGCTAAAAAGACTCGTTTTCTACCCAGTTGTTGTCCTACTTTTAGAAAGGACATTTGGACATGGGTAAATGGCATATACCCTTAACTTATAGTAGAAGCAGTGGTTTCTTGAAATTGAGTTAAACCCGCTTTAAAAAGTCATTTTGCAGGCATTACTTCTCAAGCTTCGTCCTTCGAATCATAGAATAGAAGTCTTTAGGATAGCTTAAATTGAATTGTCACGGGAAATTCTCTGTTCCAATTAATTTTATCTTTATATTCATCGTCTCGATGCCCTTATCCCACGTGTTAGATGTACAGTTCTTTTAGAGAATGAAAGGGAAAAAACACTGATATAATCTTTCAGCCCCTTTGCTCAATCAAATAAGTTATGTCACCTTGCGTTCAACTAACATTTCCGGTTGACACAGTTGGGAAATGCTGTACTCAGCAGCGATTAGATTCGGTTGACTTAGCACAATGGTTGATTTTATGGCTAGATAATTTCTCTTGTAATGTGTTATTGTTAAGTTATTATTACGTTGTTGAGGTGTAATATTTGGATTATTGTGGTTTTACTCGTTTTCCCTATTTGTGATGATTTGTCATTTTTAAATTATTAAATTAGGGTTTAAGATTGGGTTGTTTTTTTTTTAATCGAAAGAAAAAATACATTAGAAATCAAGGAAGCCAATCTTGAAATGGAATTGTTTGGAGTGGATGAGCCAAACAAGGAAAGTATAACTTGTCTAGTAAATGAGTGACTTTATGAGTCCTTACCAACATGAATGAACTGTGTTGAGTAGATGAAGAATTTGACATGCAACATGTGAGGTAAAGATGGGGTGCAGGAAGCAATTGCCTTATGTCACCTAATAGAGGGGTTGAACTGAATTGGGGCTTGATGGAAGAAGAGGCGTTATTCAGCATGAGGACAATTGCGAAGACTTATGCCCAGGTAACATAACAATTTACCATTAGTTGATGAGATGAGCCACTGCTTCTAAGTGTGATTCAATTCCTTACTAATTTAGTCTCCCTTTCTACTAAACAATGCAAAACCAAAACTTTTACATAGGTAATTTAAATTTATACTATGCCAACATTTTCTTTGTTATTAGATAAATAACTAAAATTTTAAATTTCATTGTAGTTGATTTTTGAATATTTAATAATTTAAAAATTCATGTTGGATAACATTTAACAACTAAAAAGTATATATATTTTGGCAAGAGTCTTTACTAATTTTTTGGATGACCTAATTAGAGAATCTACCTATGCATCTGTGATCGCTTGTCTTTCGAATCATTACCATTCATATATTTAGTGTGCAATGTAATGTATGTGTTTATATTTTAAATTAATTATGTTAAAACCTACTTTAGATCTTTCACCAAACATGAAAATATTTTCAATTCTTCCAGTATATTTACGTTGAAGCAGACACGCTCCAAAAGTTGATCAAATTTACTTGCTTAATGCGGATTCAATTTCCACTAACAGCTAACTACATCTATTTATTTTATTTAAATTTTACAGTTATAAATTAAATCTAGGATTACAGATTAATTTTCCAACTTTTAAATTTCATTTCCGTCATTTAAATTATTGTTTTGTTTCCTTTCTTTATTATAGTTCATAAAATAATTTAAAAATGAATTTGAAAAGCATTTTGTTGACTCGAAACGAATTCCAATTGATGAAAAGTATGCCCTATAAATAAAAGGTGGTAGGTGTTGTGTTGTTGAAAAATACTCATGCTCACTCCACACCTCCAACACGTGTTGGAAACCAAATGAAAATGAAATCACATGAAATGAAGAAATGACGTGTATTCTCTCTCCTTCACCTTCCTAATTTCTTTTTTTTTTAACAGTATTTTAACTCATTTTAATAAATATATTTTATAACTTTCATATTTTAAATTTACCATCTTAATCATGACGCGGCGCATGTTATAATACACAATTAACTTGTAACTCATATTTTCAAACTTAGTGTATCTTTTATAAAAACTTTTTATATTATTAATCTACCTGTTTCAAAATTATACTTTAGAAGCAGTTATACCAACGTAAATTATACTAATAGGATATCTTCAATAACTTTTTATTTACTGTTTTATAATTTGACCGTGTAATTATAATCACAATAAATTAATAGTATACAGATTAAAAAAACAACAATAACATAATAATTAATAATATATAATATATTTAAAATGCATACCCTAAAATGTAAAACTTCTATTCTCTTAAGAGTTCATTTCATTAGGTGTCAAATTTTTTCTTTATCTTAGGAATCATTTAATTTGTAGAAATGTGGACCCCACCTCACTTTTATTGTTGTGGATAAGCTTCAACTCTCACCACCTTATCTCATTCCTACGTCACTACATCCAACGTTGTACTATATTCCACACATAATAAAAAGAATATAGAATTAAATTTCTAAAATAAATAAAAAAATTGAAATTTTGGTACGTGCTTTTCAGACAAGAATTTCCTTGTTTTGGAAGGAATAGATTCTTGAGTTTCTTCTTGTTTTGTATATTTATTTAATCTCTGTTTCCTCGTAATGCATGGACCAGACTTGTTCCATGGAGTGAAGTTTCTTCCAACAATAATACTCAAACTATATTTTTTATGGGTTCAGAGAAAAGAAATAAGATACATGAATTTCTTTTCCTAAAAGTAAATAAATAGTTAAAATTTTCTGTTTAAAAATAATAAAAGAATATTTTGAGGTTCGTTATTTTTTAAATATATTTTATTTTCATTTTAATTTCAATTACCTTGACTTATTTCATTCTCTCTCTGTATACATATATTTATATTCTACCAACCAAAAACTAAATGGTATTTATTCTACACATTATTTGTAATTCCAAATTAGTGTGGAGATATGTAATGTGCTTTGATAGCATTTAAGTTCATAAAAATGTCTTATAATAGTAAAAAAAACTTCTGTCCCTTTTCCAAACTGTGGAATTTATTTATTTTTTAACAAAATCCTTTTCAAGGTTTTTTCAAAGTATTTTAAAAAAATATTTCATGAAGTTATATCTTTTCACGCAAATTGTCAAGTTGCGAAACTTTCTTCGTTCAAAATGGATGTTGTGATACATTAAACAATACATTGTTCTACTTTGTGATAAAAACACAAATAATTTATCTTCTATTTTGTATTTTATGTCTATGCACAAAATGTAAAAAAAAATCATATTTATGAATATACTCTCCGTTTTCTTACTGCAATTTCTTCATGCCCACTTTTCTTTTCGATAAAGAAATGTTTTTTTTTTAGATATAAGAGTTTGAAAATTCTATATTTATGTTTCTTCTAGAGAATTTTCAAATTTGCAATATGTGCTAAATAGTTTATCATGTTTGAAAAGTCTAAATGATATTCTTATATTAAAAACACCCATTGACATGTCAAAATAACATCTAATGAATAATTTGAACTAAATGGCATTAGAAATAACACTAATTAAATTCAATTAGCACTATTATGCATAAGTTACGTACAATTAGTAGTATTAATTTTTAGAAAACGTATCAAAAACAGTAATTGACTTTTTATTACTACCTTAAATTGTAAGTAAAAGTTACCCAAAATCTTAAACTACAATTTCATAAAATTTATAATTTATTTTATGTTAAGAACACAATTAATGTACAAGAAAATATTTTATTAATAATAAATCCTAGTGAATAAAAGTTGTTAGCCATTATGATATCCAATTTAGTTACCGATTAAAAAATAAGAAAAAATTATTAGTTATTATCATAAATAAAAAACTCTAATCGGTCTCTAAATTAGTCAATAATTAAGTAAAGGTTAATTTAGAAATAAATTCATTTTGCATCAAGTCGATAATATTTAGTGATTAATTTCTTTTAGTATCTAAAATCTTGGTAAGTAAATTTAGTAATTAATTATAATTTTTATTCATAATAATGATTATTTAAGTAATCCATAATTTTTTATTTTGTAATATGGTATCTAAATTAGTCATTATAATGATTAATAATTTTTAGTCACTAAAATTAGTTGTTAATAAAACATTTATTTGTAATAGTATAATACAAATTTCAATAATATATATATATATATATATATATATATATATATATATATATATATATATATTATATATTATCTTTATATCGTAGTTAGTGTGAATGGTAAGCATAATTAAACTTTAACTTTGAAATTATTTCACACACTTATTTATCATATATAATCACGCGTTCGAACAATAATAATATCACAAAGTACTTTAAAATCAGTGATATATTTGATTTAAAATTTTAATTTGGTTTTCATGAAGTGAAAAAGAACCTTATTGTTTACAACTAAAAAAAAACAAACCGATGACAGAATTTCAAATACAAAATTAGATAATTACTTTTAAATATATTTTTCATCAAAATGAAATCTGGTTAAAATTTGATATAATCCTCAGCAATCTGAATCAATTTTTTTATTAATTTTGTTTAACAATTTCAAATTTTCGATTGAATTTATTAATACACACTGTCTGTAAATAAATCCCTCCATCTTTTAATTTTTAATATGCTATTTTATCTTTCTTATTTTCTTTGCAAAATATGAGTTTCATATTCACAGATCCACATATATTTAAGTATTTTAACAATACTATAAAATGAACGGGTTAAATTTAGAACTTAATTGTCCAAAACAAACACGATAAAGGCATGAAAAATATAAAATTGGATAAAAAAATATGAAGTTTTTAAAATACGAAAATTAAAGTCAGGTAGTGAATCCTTAACGATTTATGATAAAAAAAAATATTATAAAGAAAAAGGTGTTTGACTTTGTAGATAAGAGGCTTATAAAGCCGTTGAGCTCAAATTCACAGCTCATTTCCAAGTAAGAAAAAAAAAAGAAAAAGAAAAAAGTGAAA
>Ga0214543_1002330_pt1 | contig 37246 bp, 18 predicted proteins | sample CNSS2metaG_FD_160094 | JGI IMG/M metagenome (GOLD analysis project Ga0214543, IMG submission 160094) | Root nodule microbial communities from cowpea collected in UCLA plant growth center, Los Angeles, California, USA - CNSS2 | ecosystem: Host-associated > Plants > Roots > Nodule | place: USA...
CTCACAAATGGTTGAGACACAAGAGTGTTTTTACTTCAAAATGTTCAACCCTTTTACATGTCTAGGAGCACCCCTTATATAGAAGAGTTTAGGGGCCTCTAAGCAAATAAAAGATACCTAAGGATGTATCTACAAAAGCCTAACCCTAGCTTCTAGAAACTAGGTCAAATAAGGTTACAAAAAATGAGAGACAAAAGAGCTAACTATGGTGTGTGCAAGGCTAATTTCGTTCTAGTACAAAATGAGACAAAGAATGTGTCTCATATGTTTCCAAAAAGTGGGAAATTTGTAAAAAGGGGTCTGTTTCGAGGCTTAATTGTAAAATGGGGTCGGTTTGAAATAAAATTACAAAAATGGGTTGTGTCGTCCGACAGGAGGACGACATTAAGGTGAAGTCGTCCTCCCAAAGGCCGGTTTCCTTTTTTTTTTTTTAAATGAAGTCGTCTGGCCTCCAGCCGGTTTCTGTGATGAAGTCGTCCGGCAGGAGGCCGGTTTCAGTTTTTGAATTTCTTTTTTCGTTGCAGTTTTATTTTATGATTTATAAATTTTTAATTTTCAATTTTTTCAATCATTTACATTTCTTAAATTTTTGTATAGTATATTTAATTTGTTGGGATTCTTTTATTAGTATAATAAATTAATTTTAAAAAATACATCACATAATAAAAATAACATAATAAAAATTCACAACCAATACATAATAAAAATTACATAATAAAATTACATAATGAAAATAATATAATAAAAGTTACATGAAAAATTGGATAAAGTAATAAATTACTGACGGTAGGGACAATTGCCCCTATGATGCCCTTCATTTCTACAATATGAACATTTGCTTCGTCTGTTTGGATTTGGTTCATCCATCTCATTATGGATTCTATTAGTTGGTGGTCTTCCCCTTACTGTACGATGCATGTTTGGGTCTGGAATGAAATTTGGTCCGGTGTATATGGACCAATATTCTTTATTCCTAACCGGATGAAACTGTATTTCATATGCTTTGTTGATGTTGTAGAGGCTATAAACTGGGTGGATGTATGTGGTTAGGTCTATATGTGAGAAAGAGCAAACAATTATTACGTGATGACAAGGCAGTCGAACAGCTTGAAAATGATCACAATCACACCACCAATCATTTAATTTAACTGTAAAAGACATTGGTAGGCGGTGATCATGTGGAAAAAACATCTCTTGAACTTGAAATTTATTATTATCTCGTGAGTATCGACGCACTTGACACATTCTCGCATGTTGTTGATTTTTTCTAATAATAGTATTGATTTCCTCGGGATACTGGTGGCCTGCTTGTAACATGGAGTCTGCCTTAACCCCTCTCTCAACAAACCATGTTGCGGTCCTTTCAAATGTTGCCTTAATTAGAGCACAAATTGGTAATGAACGAGCTCTTTTCAAAACAGAATTCATACATTCTGCCAGGTTTGTTGTCATGTGTCCGAATCTACTACCCCCGTCGTAGGCCTGAGTCCATTTTTGTAGTGGTATCCTATCGATCCAAGATGCCACTTCTGGTGAATGTGATCTCAAAGCCGCAAATTTAGCATCGAATATGGGTTGTTTGACCTCGTAAGCTGTAAAAATGCAATTATATTAGTTAATTTAATTATCGAATGTGATGACTGAAAGAAAAATTTTATTACCCATATTCTTTAACCGGTTTTTCAATTCGTGATTCTTGAATTTTTTGTTGGAATTGGAAGCAATATGACGTATGCAGTATACTGATTGCAATCCATCTGCTTCCCATTGTACTTTTTCAGATTGTAGGGCTGCCAATATGCCTTTCCCCCTGTCTGTTATCAAGCAGAGGTTTGGTTATGGTGTAACGTGCTCCCTTAAGAGTTGAAAAAACCATATCAAGGCCTCCTTTGTTTCTCCTTCCACTATCGTGAAGGCTAAAGGGAATATATTACGTGACCCATCTTGAGCTAGTGTTGTTAACAATGTCCCTTGATATCTTCCTGTGAGAAATGTGCCATCTACTTGGACAATTGGCTTGCAATAATTAAACCCTTGAATGCATGGTCCAAAAGACAAAAATACGCGTTCCATAATATAGCAAGAAGGGTCAGGTTGGCCACTAACAAGTCTAGGAGATCTAGTGCATTGAATTATTGTGTCGGGATTGCTTTCTTGTACAGCTTGATACCACCTGGGAAGTTCATTGTAAGACTCTTCCCAATCTCCAAACTCCTTAGCAAGCGCTTTTTGCTTACCATTCCAAGCTTTGTCATATGAAACTGAATATCCGAAACGATTCTTGATTTCAGCTACTAAACTTTTGATAGGTATGGAAGGATTTTCCTTTACAGAGTTCATCACAATAGAACCAATTTGGTTGGAATCAAGATTGACATGATCTGCAGATTGCATGGTTGACAAACAAGTGTGGATTCCTTCAATCTTTCTAATCTCCCCAATTCAGACTTCGCTTGCTATAAGTAGCCCGTAAACGCCACAGGCAGCCTTTTTTGTGGTCGACACATAAATTTTTCATATTTTCTCTCAACAACCACAAATTTGTAACCATTGTCGATTTGGTATTGCTTGATATATGACATTGTGGACTCTTTTGTGTCAAAAGACATCCCAATGCATAATGAATTTTCGGTCACTGGATCTGAAGCTTCAACTGAGGTGTGACTTGATAAGCCAGTATGATCTGTTGTATGGATTGTATATTGGTTGGTAACCAACTCATCTTCACTAAAATCAGACAAAATATCTGGATATTCACTTTGTCCTGCCATTTTCGTGCAAATATGGTGAAGACTAAAAATTTCGTAGGGTCAGAAATAATATGGGGAGAAAAAACTATGAGACTTAAACAAGAAAGTAGTGTTTAAATCGTGTGCAAATAATCAGTATTAATGGCAGCAGTCAACCATATTAAATAACCTATTTTAATGCACTTTGATGTAATTAAGGATACTGTTTCTTAATAAATAAGTCGTTAATGCCAACTACTTCATTAACCTAGCCGCATTAATACCAACAACTTCATTAATCCAGCGCATTCATCAAGCCAGCGCATTCATTGAGCCAGCGACTTCATTAATTGAACAATGCAGAGGGCCTGGCGACATTAAGTGAAAGTCGTCCGCACTAATGACGACTTCACTTTAGTTGTCGTCCGCACTGATGACGACTCCAGTGCTGCGCCACCTGACAACATCATGCGCGCGTGAATCTGCGCGCATTTATTTCCTCGTTGACTCCCTTCTGCGCTAGTTCCAAGCCACGAATTCAGGGAAATAGTGGAATTCAGAGATTCCTCCTACTCCCTATGCCATCACAGTCCAATTTTTGCATGCACTGGTCTAAAGGGTTGGCAGCTTTAAATGGCTTTTCTGAATGCATGCTCTCAACCACATTGCACGAAAATTTTAAATTATTGATGGAAAGATGTTGTGCATTCACGTGAGGAACCAAGGCATTGGTTTAAATACCTTCAAGTTGCATTCATATGCATCAGATTCATATATTTCGGTTTGTGTATTGTGCTTAGATTGGGAGAGAATTGTTTGAAGTTTGCGCGTTGTGGGAGAGTGTTGAATACTTCATCTTTGATAGCTTCTATTTTCAAGGTTCAAGTATGATTTAATACTTTCTTTTAATTAATTTGCACACTTAGATTCTAATTTTTATTTACCATTCTTAATTTAGTATGGCACGAAATGGACGCCTACCTCACGATATGTCACTACTCCGGCTTCAGCATGAGCATATCACTCATGACTTATGGGAAGGACGAGAACGAGTTCTTAGACCGAGAAGAGCTGGACTTTGGATACTAAACAATCAAGACATACTTGATCCCCGTGTCATAAATTTAATGCATCAAGCTGGATTCGGACACGTCGTGTACATCCCAGACATGGATGTCAACCACTTCCTCATCAGTTCTTTATTAGAAAGATGGAGATCAGAAACTCATACATTTCACTTCCCCCATGGAGAAACCACCGTGACACTAAAAGATGTAGCCATCCTCCTTGGCCTACCAATAGACGGAGATGTGGTAACTGGTCCCACTACGGTTGACGACATATTCGCCACCTTCCATGAACATCTAGGTGTCATTCCACCACCTACGGTGATAAGGGGGGACTCAATTCGAGTATCTTGGTTAAACACACTTTCCAACAGCTTCCACCCAATGCAAACAATGAGGTTATTGCTCTATATGCGAGAGCGTACATTCTCACGTTGATTGGAAGCATTTTAATGCCAGCCACATCTGCAGTTAGGGTACATGTCATGTATCTACTCAGGCTAGCTGACTTGGATGTCGTCAGAAATTATAGTTGGGGCTCTGCAGTCTTGGCTTGTCTATATCGTTGCCTAGATCATGGCATTCACCTACGCCAAGAAAATATTGGTGGATGCATGATTTTGTTACAATGTTGGGCTTGGGAAAGGATTACTTCTATAGCCCCACCACTTCAACCTTTAAGTGATCAGGAGGTGGCTGATGGGGATGGTTTCCCTGTCTGTAGAAGGTAGAAAGCTAACTTTTAAATTATTTTTTTTCTTGTCATTTAACTAACTTTAAATTGCAACATTTTTATTTAGGTGGATGAACGTAACGCATCGGATAAATCCAGCTTCAATTTCAGTTACTGATTTTCGGTTGAGATTTGATCAAATACGTACAAGACAGGTAATACTTAAGGTAATTGCAAGTAATTTGTTTTTAAAAGTTTAAAACTAATGTCTACAATTTGGTTTCAGTTCTTATGGAGGCCTTACATTCAACCCGAAGTTAGTCGATTGATTGTGATTGACATCCCTCCGGTCTTCAGAGCAACAGTACCAATAATTTGCTTTGCGACAGTAGAAATCCATCAGGCGGATAGGGTGATGCGTCAATTTGGTTTAAGACAAAACATTTCGCCTGAGCCGGTTAACCTGGATCAAGTTCACAGGGATGACTTGAGGGGGAGAAACGACAGAGATTGGGTGGCACATCATCACCAATGGATTTCAATTTGGAATGATCGACAAAATCGGATCATTCAAGGTACACCGTTCAGCGGAAACGGTCATTTGCGTGATGAAACACCGTATATGCAGTGGTACATCAACCACACTATCCGCTATATATCTCCATCAAAATCTTTCGACGATGAGGTTATTTATAATACATTTGTAGCACATTTGTTTATCATACATACTTATTCATGGCAATAACCATGTTATTTATTTTACAGTACGACATATCACAAGAACCTTCTCAGCCTGCTTCACAACCCTACACTGCCCATGTTGGGTCTTCTCCAGATTTCATGCATCATCACCAACCCTTTTTCGGACAGTCCCCTATGGGTCAAGGTCAAATGTTTGGACATTCACATCCTCAATTTGGCAACCCATCAAACACCTCATTCTAACACATCCCTTCCTCATACGGTTTCTTCCTGCATCAGTCAACTTATGGTGCTGGTCCATCACATATGTTTAGAACCACAACCATGACACCACCATCTGCCTATTATCCAGGATTTTCATCATCAATGCCATTCTATCCTCCGCCAATGCCTTCCCAATCACCACAAATTCCTCAAAATGTCCAAAGTCAACAAGATGAAGATGACGATGACGATGATGAACCACAACAACAACCACTAACACATCCCAATAGACCCAAAAGAAGACCAACATGTGGAACCGGAGGACATAGATGACTGTTTTATTAGTTTCAAGTTACTAAATTATTGTATTTTAATTTTTAATCATTTAAAAAATATATTAAAGTTTATTTTTATTTTTATTTCAATTTATTATCATTTACTGTTAAAAAAAACCTAAAATGAAGTCGTCATCTGCAAAGACGACTTCACTAAAAAACCGGCCTTCAGTCGGACGACTTCATTTAAAAAAAAAAGTGGAAACCGGCCTTTGGGAGGACGACTTCACCTTTAAAGTCATCCTCCCCCTGACGACACGACCCAATTTTACAATTAAAAATTCAAAGACCCTTTTTTACAAATTCGTGGTCAAACTGACCCCTTTTTACAAAATTCCCCCAAAAAGTGGCCAAAGTGTACTAAAAACAAAGGAGACCAAAGGTACATAGGTACATTTGCTTCATGCCTTTTACTTTATGCTTTATGTCTTTGCTTTACTCTCTCCTCCACATCATTTGTGCTCCCCAATCACCATGCGCCACCTAGCATTGCTTTCTTACTCCTAATTAACCTACAAAGCAAATAAACATAGATTAGCATGTTGGCTTAAGTCAAGTCAACTATAGTCAACAAGTCAACTAAAGTTGATTCAACTAAGTCAACTTTGGGAATAAAAAATAACAAACACAAATGAAAGGGATGAAAGATTAGTGAACTTCCTTTCTAAACATGCATAGTCTTCTTAAGCATGTGCCTCCATCCTTGGTTGGGGTCAATCCTTCATCACTATGATAATGAGTTATGTAATGCAAACATCCTACACACAATCCAAACAATTAAAGTAAGTCTAATGTATGATTGAAACTTATTACGAACCACTGAAACCAAAGTTCACAAATTAAAACACAAAATGCATTGAAAGTTGACAGAGAAGCATTTATTTTCCAATGTGCAAGGCAACATATGTTTTCTTCACATAGTGCGTGAATTTGTGAGCTTAACTTCTCAATCAACTCGTTTCAACATGTATTAAACAATGGAAGTGGAATGAATTATTTGGTTCAATATGGAGAGAGAATCGAAGAAAGCAAATTCTAGGTTAACTACTAAGTAAGAACTTAATTGTCAAATTAGGAACTCTGAATTCAAGCTTTGAAAACGAAATTAAAGTCACCTATCACACTTAGCTACTCAAAACGCAGTCATATGAATCAAGAAACAAAAAACCATTATGCATGAATACCAAAATGTGAAATTAAAAGCGCAAAATAGTGAAGTGAGAATGTGAAGAATAATAGTGATTGCACCAAATTTTTATTTAAGCTTCTAATTCACGAATTGAACATCCAAACATATTCCAATAGGCACAACAAACATATCTAAAACTAAAAGCAGCAAAATAATCGGTTAAAACACGAAATTGGATCAAAGAACAAAATTTGAAATTAAGAAAACTCATGAACTAGACAGAAAATGATTTGGATTGATTTCTTAATGGATTGCTTCAACTAATCAAGGATTATTGTGCACTCACTTGATTAAATTTGGTCATTGTGTACTCTTTCCAATCTTGAATGTACTTCAACACTCCAAATCAGTTCAAGAAGTGAAGTTATGTATCCAGAATAAAAAAACTTATGATATTCACTGTTTTGACCATGAAAATCGCAAAAACATGAAGAATTAATGAAGAATAGTCAGTGGAAATGAACTAGATTCATAGTAAAACATATTAAACACTTACGAACCACAAAACAAGTGAAGAAATGTGTATGACCCACTTAATTCTGCCCCAAATGTTTAAGGGGCTGCCCCAATCTTTTAGGCCTAAGGTTGGCCCATAGGGTGCCCAAAACCCCTAAACCAGCCCTAACCCTCTCATTCTGCCACCTTTTCAGAAAAACAGCTCCTTTCCTCCCCTTCCCCTCTTAGAACTGCAGCCGCAAGCTCTGCTAGGGTTTGGCCTCTACTCCTTGTCAAGCTAGCTCAACTTCGTTTCCTCTTCCACGTAAGTTGGTTCCCAACTCATACTCTTCATCCTCTAGTTTGATTTTCGTGATTCCAGTTAGGGTTCACCGTAGTAACCTCGTATTCAATCTCTTCCGTTGTTTCCAGCTCTCGAATATGCTCCTGGAGCTGTAGTGCTCATTGGCTTAGGTGTTGGTGTCTTTGGCTAGCCTTTTTAAGGTAAGGGAAGTTAGGGTTTCGCGTTTCAGTGTATCTTACTTGTTTTTCAGTTGGGTTTCGTGTTGTTGATGATTGTATGGTGCTTGTGTTGGTATAAGAATACATTGTGCATTGCTTTGGATGAACTTCTATTTTTTGCATGTGTGAATAGTAAAGAGAATCTGGTATTCTCGCCCAAGCGAGTAGGTCTCGCCTAAGCGAGAGTATCAGGAACTCTCCTAAGTTTTTAGCTCGCGTTGTCGCTCAGGCGACGAGCTCACGTTTTGAGTGAGGGGTCATCTTGCTCAGGCGAGGACGTCTCACCTAAGCGAGAACATGCGAAAACCTCATTGTTCCACTGCTCGAGCTCTCGCCTAGGCGAAGGGAGCTCGCCTGAGTGAGAGAACCTCTCTCGCCTAAGCGAGGTCTTCTAGCCTGAGCGAGAACTGGGCAAGGACATGCTCAGGTACTATTTTATCCTCTGTTCTTGGTTGATGGTCACATGTTTGATTTAATTATTCTGTTAAAGCATGAATTGGGTGATTATGCATGTATTAAATGGTTCATGGGCTGGAATTGATGAGTTTGGTATGATCTTTTGTATGGAACATGATTAGATGGTTGGTTATAAACATTGGCATGAGATTGGTATGCATGATAACTTTATGTTTGGTTGGTGAGACATGATTTTGGTATGGTTTAGGACGTAATTCCATGAATCTCTTGGTGAGATCTCATGGTAGTGTCTCATGGTTAGGACGTAATTCCATGATCCTCTTGGTGAGAGCTCATGGTGGTGTCTCATGGTTAGGACGTAATTCCATGACCCTTTTTGGTGGTGCCTCATGGTTAGGAAGTAATTCCACGAACCTGTTAATAAGGTTTTGTGGTGGTACCTCAGTTTATAATTAAGCAAGGATTCAAGTAAGGATTGCATCCTGAAACTCTAAAGAGTCAGTTAGTCTCATGTAGAGCATATTGACTCGAGTGGTGAAAGTAGTAGGATACCCTAGTCTTTGGAAGGATAATGGCCTTAGATGTTTGAAGGCTAACCTTGTGTGTGGTAGGGTGAAACCCATTGACAATGGTTCTGCAGAGCAGTAGAGGCCACCATAAGTGCAAGCATCCAGTGATTTCGACTAATTATATGTATCCGTGATAATTGAGTCTTAGAGTCTTGCATTGTCTGTTATCACATGTTTGGTTGATTTATGTATTTTTGGCTTGTAAACTGTATGCTAAATTGTATGATAAAACCCTTTTCACTTTAGCTTACCCTTCTATTTTTGTGTGTGTCTTATGTGTGGTTTTCTCCTTTTGCGATGATCATAAATTTATTGGTGTGAGCAGATATGGGAACTCCTCATGGTCCTCAAGGTGATGAAAACTCCGTTGTATAGCTTATCTTGAGTTGGATCCCCTTGCTCCAAGTTTTCTTTTGAGGCACTGTGGCCTATGTACTATCTTGCTCCTTGAGCATGTATTTTGAATATTGTTAAATTTTTATCTCGTTTTGTTAATGGCATCGTAGTGTGCCTTAGTTTTCTTCTAAGTATTATGGACAACTGTAGGGAGTGACATTTCTACTCCATGACAATGCCTTTTTCATCATTTTGTGTGATGTTCCATTTAAATAAGTTTCTTTATTAAATGGGACGTTACGAAATGTACCATAATCTAGATCAAACCTCCAAGAATATCCTATTGTGCGGTCAACTCAGGAAACTTCCTCCAAACCAAGGTTTAGTGTTATGGATGGAGAGAATTTGAGTGAATGAAGGTCTGTGTAGTGTGAAATGGTGGATCGTGGTCAACTTAGTGTTTTTCAGTACTATATAAAGTCAGTAAACCACATAAGACTTGACTAACTACTCTAGTTACAACTTCTCAAAACCAATACAGAAAAAAAAAAACCTACCAACTAACTACACTTGGTTACTAAACTTGAGCTTGAGTCACTCTCGGCCAACTGGCACCTTTCAGAGGTATTCAATTGGTTGCTTCAGCATTTAGCATGTGTGTTTGAGTGCTTTGAACAGTCTCCACCAGCTTGCCCTTGCATTTGCACTCCAAAACAAAAAGTCAAACTTTGGTCAACTTTCCAGCTTTTGCACCTAGCTTTACTAGTTCAAATTTTGTATTTTCTAGAATTGGTGCTTCATAAAAAATCAGCTTTGCTCAAGTCCCTTTTAGTGTCCTTGAAGGTCTTCAACCCTCTAATCACCAATTGAAACCTTAAATCCAAAAGTCAACCATGAGGTGAACCTCCATCATTCAAGTTTTCTTCCAAAATGGTTCACAAATATCCTCTGCTGTAGAATTCTTATTTCTCATATTTAGATCAGTTCTCATTATTGGATTTAAGTATTTCAACTTGCACCAAAGTCATTCAAACATAAGTAGGGAATTTATAGACTTAAAAGAATCAAAACTATGTTTCAACCTAAGGTAAACTAGGCTAGATTAAGCTAAAATACCACAACTCTCTTACTACTGTAGAATTGTAACACTATAAAGCTAAAACTAACTCTAACTAATGTTGGAATCACAACTTAAAACCCTCTAATCTATAGAACTAATTATTCTACTTCATAAAAACTATTCTACTAACATGAAGGTTAACTAAACTACTCAAACTTACTACTTTTCCTAATGCATTAAAGAAAACAAAACCTAAAACTCAAAACTATCCTAAGATTGTGTTCTTAAATTTATTTCTAACTAATACTATTCTGTATTACCTAAAATATGCCACTTTAAAGACTTACCTTAGGACTTAAACTAGATTACAAACTAGTATGTTAAATTCTACTATCACTACAAGAAAATGTCTTATTAGAAACCAATTTTAGTGACTAAAAGTTGTTAGTCACTATAGTGACCAATTTAGATACCAATTTACAAAATTAAAATTTATTGGTTACTAAAATAGTCACTAATATAAATAAAAAAATATAATTGGTCACTAAATTTGTCACTAATTAATTAGAGACCAATTTAGTAACTAAGTTATTGTGATAGCCAAAACTTAGGTAGCTAATTTTTAGTGACCATATTTCTTTGGTAGCCAAAACTATGGTAGCTAATTTTAAAAACCAATTTAGTGACCAATTATAATTTTTTATTCATAATAGTAACTATTTTAGTAACCAATAATTTTTTTTTACTTTGTAAACTTGTATCTAAATTAGTAATTATAGTAACTAACAACTTTTGGTCACTAAAATTGGTTACTAATGAAACATTTTCTTGTAGTGTATAATCTTTATCTTCAAAACTGAAGTTGAACAGAGAAACTAGTATAAAAACTAAAATTCTCCTAACTTAAACTATTTCTACGACTTAGTCTACAACTTACACTAAAAGCATGTTAAAACCCTCCAATTAAGCTAAATTTATAAAACTAACATCAAATGCTATCTAACCCAAGTCTAACCTAAAAACTAAGAATTAACCTTTAAAATAACCCAAGAGAATGCATTTAGTCAAGAAAAAAAATCAAAGATAAGGGACTTATCACTAAGAGCCGAAAAAAAAAAATACTCGTGTTGAGCTAGTATAGCTTGCAAAAAAATACTTGGTTGAGTCACTAGTGGCTTATGAAAAAATACTTGGTTGAGTTAGGAATCAAATGGTAAAAGAGTACTCAAGGGGGGTTTTCAATAGTGCCTCTGAGCCATAATAATTCTCATATTTTTGCTACATTAGTTTGCTTGGTAGAACTCAATTAGTTGATTGAAAATTTGACGTAATATGTGTGATTAAATGAATATGTATAAATATATTATGTATATTCTTTCTCAAGCTCTTTATTTTTCATGTCATTATCACTTATACTAACTTAAAAGGAGAGACATTACATGACAACTTAAAATGAAAATTTTCTTAGATCGGTTACTTAACAAATACAAAACTATTGTTTGAATATCATTCAACAAACAATAATTGTGAAACTTATCCAAAAAGTTTTAAAATACAATTCAACTCTCCCTTTTTATATTTCTTCCCGATTACACAAAAGAAGATAATCTTACCAAAATATAAAGAACGAATTTCAAATTAAAAATAAAAAAACTAAAAAGGAAAAGCTTAGGTATAAAATGTTCAAATCTAGAAATGAGTGAAAATGATAAATTTACTCAAGTTTTGTATTTTTTTTTTCATAAATATATGAATTTACTTTAAGATTTACATTTTGTTGAACGATGTTAATTATTTCAATTATTCTCTTGTTCTCTTATGAAAACATTTTGTCAATTAGTTTTATTATTTCAAATCTTAGTGATTGAATTGTATAAAAAGGTCTAAGTAATTGAATCTTAATATTAATTTATGTGATGAATTTAAATAATTTTATCTTATTGGTAAATAGACCTAAATGCAAACTATTTTTCTATTTTTATGTATAAAAAGACTAATTAAACAACGAAAAAGAAGCAAACAAAATAAAACGTAGAAGTTAGTATAAGATAAGCATATCAAGTAGGCCCAACCTAAAGCCCATTAGTATCTACGTGCTATTTGTGGCCTATATTAATCCTCAATCCAATTTCCGAACGTCGAAAGTCGCTGCAGCCACAATAAATACCTGATATAACCGCCAATATATAAATATAAATATAAATCATATCTTATTGTAAATTAAATTAAAAATATAAAAAAGTTGCGGTGTAAAATGGAAGGGGATTGTAGGTGAAGTTCTCAAGATTTTTCTAACAGAGCAAAGCTAAACTGAACTCGCATGGCCACTGTTGCAACTACAGGAATTGGAGTAGGAGTAACCAAGCTCCAACAAACCCAAATACCAAAGCACAAGTCCTTATTTCTTGGCCAGAGGCTTAGGATTAGACCCTCAGGGGAGGCTCAATGCAGTGCAAGATTCAATTTTTCAAACCCAAGAGTGGTTAAAGTTTTTGCACTAGGGGGTGAATGGATGGATACAGTTCACAACCTTTTTGTGGGTGTTGGGGTTGGACTTCCTTGCAGTGTGATGCAGTGTGGAGATGTAATCTATAGGAGCACTCTTCCCAAGTCCAATGGCTTGACACTTACTGTCCCTGGGGTGATTCTGGCTTTGGGCACTCTATCTTACCTTTGGGCCACACCTGGTGTGGCACCTGGTTTCTTTGACATGTTTGTTCTTGCCTTTGTTGAGAGGTTGTTCCGACCCAGTTACAAGAAGGTATGAATTCCAGTTGAATTTTGAAATTTTTATGAAATTTGTTTCCGGTAGCAGTTGTTTCTGATACTAGTTTTTGATGGCAGGATGATTTTGTTCTGGGCAAGAAGTTGGGGGAGGGATCGTTTGGAGTGGTTTATAGAGTTTCACTGGCCAATAAAGCCTCTTCAAAGGTGTTGCTCTATGTTTTAATTGGAAGCTCCTGAAATTTTTGAAAATTTACTCGTTCTTTTGTACTAACTGATTACTGCTTGCATATTTTATGAACTACTTCACATGCACACAAGTTAATTTGAAGAGGGCCATTAATTTTCAATAATGAAGCACAGGCAGACACTTCTCTCGCTTGAGCTGTTGCGGTGGTGTGACATGTTTCTGACACTGACACCTCATATGACTCATGTCGCCAGGGGTTTTATTATAATTTAGTCATTGGTGTCTCAAATGCCTTAGCTGAGACCAGTGTAGGCCAGACAATTTAAAGACAGTTGTAGTGTATAAAGCAAATTAAATTTTTTAAACATCTATAGAAGTTAGATTGATAATAACATGATAAAAAGTATCAAGATCTAAAATCTAATCACTCTTAGCATTTCTTTTTGTTAAGTTCATATTCATGCAGAGAAGGTGAACAACCAAATCTTCCTTGTCGATTTAAGTCTTTTCTTGTGTTGATATTTAATTTCTTTTGTTATGTGGTGTCCTGTAATATGAACATTAGTCATATTGTAGTGCCCTTGTCTACTTCATGTCCATGTTGGTGTTATTTTTGTTTATAAATTTTGTTTGTATTGTCTTAACTTTCGATTGCTTTAGTGTCATGGCTTGGGGAAACAAAATGAGGAACCCACATGTTGATATGGCATATCTACTTCTGAGATTTCAGTGCAAGATAGCTTGAATTATATAAATATTACTTATGGTTCTTTTTGGTTCTCACCGGAAGGAAGGTGACTTAGTCTTGAAGAAGGCGACTGAATATGGTGCTGTAGAAATATGGATGAATGAGCGTGTACGAAGAGCTTGTGCAAGCAGCTGTGCAGATTTTGTCTATGGTTTTCTTGAGGTGCTTATCTATTAAGAGTAATACCTAATGAATTTTTGGTATTATTATCATACATGTATGGGGAAACCAAAGACATTCTCATCACATCATTTAACATTTTAGTTTCAGTCAAGACAAATACAACAGTTCTCACATAATGTTTGCAGAGCTCTTCAAAGAAATCTGCTGAATACTGGCTTATATGGCGGTTTGAAGGGGATGCCACCCTAGCTGACTTGGTGCAGAGTAGAGAGTTTCCATATAATGTTGGTACTCTATTTAACCATTATGGTTGTGCTTGATAAATTTTCAATTTTATAGTATTTGGCCTTATATTTTGTTCTGAAGTTTATAAAGTTCACTTGTATTTGAGGAAGATTGTATGTTCTAATTTGTATTAGCTTCTAGATTACGTGTTCTTCACTATATTTCCGACTCAAAGCATCTTGCTTCTTCGTATGTTCTATTTGAATTTTGTGCTCCCATGGTAAATCAAGCTTTCTTATCAGACCAAATGATGGTGTCACAAATTTCAGGTTGAAACATTAATTTTGGGTGAGGTTCAGGACTTGCCCAAGGGATTGGAAAGAGAAAATAGAATCATTCAGACAATCGTGAGGCAGATCTTGTTTGCACTGGATGGTCTTCACTCAACTGGTATTGTGCATAGGGATATTAAGCCACAGAACATTATTTTCTCCGAAGGTAAAGAATCTAGAGACTTTTGTTCAATGCAAAAAGATCCATGATCGAAATTAAGCTCACATTTTTTTAAACCATGGGGGCAGAGTCTCGGACATTCAAAATCATTGATCTTGGAGCTGCTACAGACCTGCGAGTGGGCATAAACTACATTCCAAAGGAGTTTCTTTTGGATCCAAGGTATCTTATTTGACATTAATAATACATGTAGCCAACTAACGTTTAACTCAACCCTCTGCTGATTGTTCTGTTTCTTGTGCATAATACACTGGTGGAGCTTATCATTTTTACTTATTTCTATATTTTCAAAATTGTCCTTAAAGAACTTGAAGTAGATGTCATACAAGATACAAGTCCTATATTTTGTCTAGATTTAACATATATATGATGTTTATAGCTTTGAAATGAAAGCATATACCGTACTGGTGGTAGGTCCCAGCACCATCTATGGTTTTAATTGCTGCCAGTTGTGCTTCTATATTCTGGTTCCGTTTTAGGTTGCAAATCCTTCTTCCAGTATTATATCACCAGAGGATGAGTCAATGTGATCAAAGACAAAAAAGCACTTTCATGTGATTTGCTTGAAGAAAAAGTTTCGGAAGATGAACATAGATATCTGGGAAAAAATTTGTAGAACGTTGCTTGAAAAGTTTCCTATGTAACATATATATGTAAATTAAAAAAAAAAACAAACTTCTAAATCTGAATTCACTCCATCATTTCTACAAGTACAGAACTGAATCCTATAAAGCTCCTGCCATGAGAAAACTAGGGAAGGGTGGGTCCATAGATCTATTGTTGATCAGCCTTACCTCTTGTTTCACGACTAATATCACTTTTGAGTTTAAATATATGTTTGACAATGTTAGCATGAGCTGTTTATACCATAATTATTAGAATATGTTTTCTGCAATTACTAGAATGACTTTGTAGTCAATTTAATTAGTTGACTAATTATTTACGTTTGCCTTAAGAATGTTTGTTTTCCTCTACATAGGATATTTCCTGTTTTACAGAAAGTAATTGTATCTATGTAAAATATGTGCAGAAAATAAAGTATGACAATATACTTTTCACGTGCTCTTGTTTGACATGGTATTAGAGCACGTTTGATCCTGCACAATACCAAATCGAATCAAATGCCGTCGAAACTTGCATTTGAAATTACTTCTACAACCCTATTTTTTTGTTGTCTGAGACAGCACGATAGATCCTACCAACCCCATCTCATCTATATCACAAACCTTTTGTGATGGATCATACGAAACTTGTCAAATTAAATTGAATCAATGGTTATTTTTTGGCCAAACATGGTTGGCCACAACCCGCAACAAATGTCCATTCATGTATTATTGGTAAGATGTTTGTATTCTCTGAACCATGATAATAGCATTTAATTCATTGATATATGTGCATCTGATCATATGGCTTGGGACTTCCATTAGTTATAAACAATTTCTCATTCCCCTTGGTCCATTTTCACTACCACATTGATGGTAGTACATCTCCCATTATTGGAACAGGATCTGCTGTTTGTTTGAAAATCTCACTAGATAATGTCCTTATTGTCCCATCTGTCGAATATAATTTGTTGTCTGTTAGACTGTTAGATAATAACCTCTACTCTTGCTTGCACTGTAACTTTTTGTCCATCATATTGAACTTTTTCGGAACCTGGCTTGGAAGATTCTTGGTTATGGTGTTAGGCGGGGCAAACTCTACTACTTGGAGTTGACAAAAAATAATGGACAAGATTCAGTGCGAATCAAGATAGCAAGACGCTAGTATATGGTTATGACGTTGAAGATTAGCACATTTTTTGTTTGGGTATTTACAAAAAATTGCACCCAAATCCATTTCTGAGTTTGGATGTTTTGAATTTTCATTGTGACATTTGAAAATTGGCTAAGAGTCATTGAGTTCCTTATCTACCTAGTTTTGAATCAAAGTTTATAATCTTTTACAATAACCCATTACGATGTTTGGGTTCTGCAAACATTCCTCTTTCTCAAAGCTAATGGCAGTAATGATAGATATAAAGCAAGTCATTAAAGCGTATATGGAAAGCTATGTGGTGGATTACCTTGAGACTTTGTATTGGTTGCCAAGATCTATACAAATTCATCTCTTATGTCCATTGCAGAAAATTGAGATTGACCTATGCAGACACTTGTTAAAAATGCATTCCTTAATAGAGGTTTAGATGAAGAGTTGTATATGGACTTACCACATGGCATTAACCGCACTACTGGATGTAGAAGAGAAGTTTGTAAGCTGAAAAGTCATTGTATGGACTAAAATAGTCCTAGAGGGCTTATTTTAGGAGACTTTGTTCAACAATGAACAATATTTTGGATATAAGAGAAGTATTTTTGACCATACTTTGTTCATAAAACACAAAGAAGGAAAGGTAACAATCTTAATTGTATATGCTGATGATATGATTTTAACTGAGGACGATCCTTGTGAAATGAGGTAATTGTATAAGTATTTGGCTGCTGAATTTGAGATGGACTTGGGGCTACTTAAATATTTTTGGAGATTAAGGTGGCAAGGTCAAGACAAGAGATTAGTAAAAATATGTATTAGACTTTTTAATTGTAACTTATATGCTTGCAAACCAGCAAAAACACCCATTGGAATGAATCATAAGCTTGGAATTTTCCCAAATCAAGTCCTGACAGACAAGTATCATTATCAACTACTAATTCAGAGACTAATCTATTTGTGTCACACACAACCGGATATAGTGTATGCTGCAATGTTGTAAGCTTGTTCATACATTCCCCAAATGAAGAGCATATGAATGTTGTTTATCGAATTTTCTGGTACTTGAACAATGCTCCAGGACAAGGACTATTCTTCTATGAGGAATTGTGTTTAACATTAAAGGATATACAGATTCTGATTGATTGAGCAGGTGATCAAACAGCCAAATAATCTACGTATAGATAGTCACTATCGTGAAAGGTAAACTGGTCACTTGGAGAAGTAAAGAAAGAAAAGGATGTCGAAGGTAAATTGGTCACCTGGAGAAGTAAAGAAAGAAAAGAATGTTGCAAGTGGAGAGAGGAATTCCGAGGAAGAACTCATGGTGTATGTGAACTATTGTAGATAAGAAGTATTCTAAAAGAATTGGGGATTGAATATGTAGAACCTATGGATTTCATTGTGATAATAAGATAGGCATTGGAATCATGAAAGACCTGATGCTGATACAACACAATCGCGCCAAAGCTCGTTGAATTTGATTATACAATTTTCTTTTTTGACAAATTAGAATTTCAACTAGTGAATGTGCTCACTGTTTGAGAAAAGGTGTTTCATTGTGCAATCAAGAAGTTGGGCATGATAAATTTTTATGCTCCAACTTGAGAGAGAGTGTTAGCATGAGCACTATATACCCTTGTTTGACAGAACAACCTCACTATAAAAGGCTGTACAGATGATTAGTTGAACAGGAGAATGAAGATTAAATGTTTTGTATATTCCAATTGGTAACGCAAACAAAATTGATGTTGCTTTCTAGCAATGACCATTGGGTTCATTCTTAACGTTAGGATTGTTAATAGAAGTATTATATGTAAACTACATGTAATCCATGTCTTTGTTTGACATATGATATACAACAATAGGCAATTTATGGTGTGTTCAATTCTTCTAATTCAGATATGCTGCACCAGAGCAGTACATCATGAGCACACAAACTCCTTCAGCACCCTCAGTTCCAGTTGCAGCTGCACTTTCCCCAGTCTTATGGCAGGTTAAATATTTCTTATGAACTACTAGCACGTATAGCTCCCTTTATCATGTAATGATATTGGCTTTTTGTTGCTTATGATGGATTTCATGTTTTAAACAGTTGAATTCGCCAGACAGATTCGACATCTATAGTGCTGGTTTAATCTTTCTACAAATGGTAAGTATCTAATGGTGACGAATTCTTCTCCTATTATTGGAACTAATCAGTCAATATCTGTATTCAATTTATATGAATATTACGAAGATTAATGTAATAAATCACTTTGATCACAATGAAGACTTCATAACAGTATTCTGGTTCTGAAAGTTAAAGTGAGCTTTCCTACAATTTGTTCTGTATTGTTGCATTGATATATTAAGAACAATTGTTGTCTTGTAGAGTTGTTTTTCATAATTCTGTAGGTGAGTTTTAGTCAGGTAAAACATTTAAAAGTGGCAAAGGGTGATCAAACCAACCATCTGATTAAGCTGGTATTTTGAAACGCTTACAGTTTTTAACATTCTATTATAGGCTTTCCCTGGTCTACGAACTGATAATAGCCTCATTCAATTCAACCGTCAACTAAAGAGGTGTGACTATGACATAGTTGCTTGGAGAAAAACTGTAGAGCCTCGATGCGGCCCTGAACTAAGGAAGGGCTTTGAGCTGTTGGATTTGGATGGTGGAATAGGATGGGAACTTCTAAAATCAATGGTAAGGTACAAAGCAAGACAAAGACTGAGTGCAAAAGCAGCATTGGCTCATCCTTACTTTGACAGAGAAGGCTTGTTGGCATTGTCTTTTATGCAAACACTGAGGCTGCAGCTCTTGCGTGCAACTCAACAGGACTATGGAGAAGCTGCCAAGTGGATTACTAATCTAATGGCAAAATCAGGGACTCAGAAGGATGGTGGATTCACTGAAGCTCAGCTTCAGGAACTAAGAGTTTGTATCTTAACTCTGTGACCACTCTCTGTTATATTTATCAGTATTTGTATCTTCTCAGGTAAATAAGAGAAATGCTAATCAGTGTCCTTGGTGAAGCAATTAAAAGTGATTTTTTTTTTTTTTTAATGAGATTGATAAAATTACATTTACATATGATTTTGCAATGCATTCCCATATGATTTCCAACAAAAACCTTCTCTTTTTTATTCCTTAATGGCACAAGAGAGAAAGTCACAATACCAAAATTAATGGATCCTGCATTAATAATTACGAGTACTATAGTTTGTCCATATTAATAGAGCTGTCTTAGCTTTTAGTCTCTAAAATGCAATCTCATTTTGATCTCCCATTTATGAAATGTGTCATGTGTGGTCCCTATTTCAAAAATCAAAGCGACCAAGAGGAAATGAATTTTGTTTGTGAAATGAAGGATCACACTGATACGTTTCATAAATGATTCAACAAAAAGAGTTTTTCTATTTCCACTCAATTAACAGTATATTTATCCCTAACAAGATTATCCAAATACTAAGTATGATCTTATAATACTCCATTTTTCATGATGTAGGAAATTGAACCCAAAATGAAGGCCAGTGCACCAAGAAATGCTTTAGCTTCAGCTCTTAAACTTCAGAGGAAAATTATAAGAACCTTAAATGAGAGTATGGATGAGCTCAACAGACGCAGGAAAAGCTTTTGGTGGAGCAGATGGATCCCAAGAGAAGAATGAATATTGTAAATACTAAATACCCATTTTTCCTTTTCATAATTTTTGTCTATAATCTGTATATCAAAAGTTAAATCTCATATTCAGATATAACAATGTTGAATATGAATTAAAAAAAATAGAAAATAATACTAACTGGAATTTTATATTGTTTTCCATAAACTAGCTGAAATCTGACGGGTGCATGCCTGAAATCTTTTGACTGCACACATTAATATAGTATATATATTTTCAAAAAGTTTTTTGTTGAATGAGCAGATATAAAAACATGTTATGGCACTTTCCTTTCTAGTCAGCTGTGTGAGAATAAATCAAAACTCATTGTAATGTTACCCATAGACTTTAGAGCAGGTAAAGATCTTGTAACTTCCTACTGTTGAATTACCCAATTTTTTCCTTTATTGTTTGATTGTGAAGGAAAGTTTGTTCAAATTTTCAATGAAGCATCTAATATTGAGTGTACTTTCATCATGAGTGACTAATGGAGCTGATCCATTTTACTTTTGCCTGGTTACAACCTGAGTTTTCCTTCCTCTAAAATGGAAATTGACAAGTGTTTATTGTTTTAATGATGTAAAAATTTACAGAGATAAGTTCTCTGTTGATTAAATGAAGTGCAATAAATCAATTTTACTGGTTTCAAGTTACCTAGTTTTTCAACATGTAATTCAAACCCTTAATATAAAATTTTATAACACCTTTAAAGCTCTTCAGAAGCCATGGAACACTGTAATTATTTACCACCTAAACTTTTTATTTTTCTTGATTCTTAGTTAAGAATCAACCAAAGTTTATTCCCTTTCAATTTTAAAAATAATTAAAATTTAAAAAAGAGAATAGACTTTGGTTTTAAAAAAATAAAAACCTATTCTAATATGTTTCAATTTCTTGGAAAATCAATGTCTATGCTTCGAAATTTCAAAAATAATTTAATATTATTTAAAACGTAAAGAGGGGAATAAGTTTCGACTCCGGTATTAACCGATGTCTATTCTGATGGCTTTTGCAATAATCGAAATCTAGATTGTTTTTTAAATACTTTTTTAGTTTTTCTTCTTGGTCTACACGAACTTGAATATAAACAAAATAACTAGAAACATTTATTCACTAACTAGATATAAGAATATATAGATAACAATTTTAACCAAACACTTGAAATAATGTACAAAGTATATGTGGGACATAATTATTACACATTACCGTACATTTTTAATATATATTTGACACAAGTTTTTCTTACATACTTTATTGAATTTTCGTGCATTGGTGTGGAATTATCGAATCTCTACACAAAAAACAATAATTTCAATCAATACATTCGATTAAATTATTACAGTTTGTCAATCACTTATAATATAAATATACTCATTGCATAACATAGTAATCACACTCATATGAACTGGTTTGTCTATTACACTATAATATACCAACACAATTATAAATAATTGAAGAAGAAAAGGAATCGAACAATTATAATTGGACCAAAATAGCAAAACTTGAGGGAAAACCATTCTAGATTTTAATTTGTAGCAGTTGATCTCCTTAACAACATGCTATGTCTAGCCAATAAACTATGTAAAAGGAAATTATTTAGGATACAATTATATAAGAAAGAGAGTTATAAGATTGAGGTTCTTACCAATGAATTCTTGTTTGAGATTCTTAGGGGGAGACTTGTGCAACGAACAACACCATAGAACAATGTTATCCTTGAGGGAAACTATAAGTAGATGCCAATAACACCTAAATTGAAAATACAATCATTGTTAAACCTTAAAATGGTGGATTATAATTACAATACAACAAACTACACTTACTCATTTATATAGGAGACTAAATATATTTGTTTCTCCTGTCCAAAACAATCGGTGATGAATGCTTAGGTGTCAGCCATCTTATTGCCACTATGAATGAGTTGGTGGTCCATGAACCCATATACATTGCTCAACCCAACATTCTTACTAACACCAAACATATACCTAAACAAAAAACTTTTATTAAATATAAATAACTAGATACAACCCTTCAAATTCTTTCCTGTATAATATGTAATCATTAAGACATGTCTGTATCCTTTTATTAGCCTCATAATTTTTTCATTTGAAAGCATTTCATTCAACAAAACGAGCAATTATGTGAAACTCTTATCGATCCACCCATTGGTAGACCGACATACAATAGAGTGTTTGCATTAGTAGATGTCGTCTCATACATGCGCTTTGGTAAAAGCTTTGTGCCAATATTGCGAATCATATCCTCTAATCGATCTTCCATGGTGAAATCGACAACACGTTCAATTCAAGAGATATTTAGGAAGTCTATTAATTCATCGTACCAACATGTTTTATAACTTCGAAGAAAACTGTCACAGATAGGGTGTTCCCTAATTTCGGTTGCAGTCAACTTTTTCTCATTCAAAAAGTTGACAAGGTATCCAATGTCGATCCATACGTATATATATTGAAATTGTATGAACAATATCAGTAATCTTTAAATGAATGATAATCTTACTTTTGTATTCAAGGTGTGAACACCATATCTCCTTCATGAAGATTCACTTTTATATCAATTTCAAACAAAATTTCTTAAATTTCACGAAATTTTACTAGCATTTCACATTGGTCTTAAGGTTACACAAAATGAAACTAATTATCAGCTAGAATCAAATATGCACTTGAAGATCAATACAAAATACAATTGACAAATACTCATGAATTTTAAAATATATATATATATATATATATATATATATATGCATAAATAAACTATTAAAAAGTGATTAATTTCTTAAATTGTCCAATCGAACAATTCAAGATTCAATACCTACAAATTATAAGTACTGACTTATCTTATATTGATTTTCAAAAATACAATTTCATCAAAAAACTTGAAGAAAGTAAACAATTTTTGTATTGAATCTCAAATGGGAAACAAAAGCTAACTAAATGCAACAACAATCTCAAATAAATAAAATTTCAGCATATAGTTAAGCAATTTTAAAAAAATAAATAATTCAACATATCTAACATACAAAATTTAACCCTAAACAGAAGTATAGGCTTTGATTTTATGTAAAATCTAAGTCTCTATCTTTGCCACTTGGGTAAAATATTTTAAAATAGCATTGACATTTTTGAAATTATTTAGAACCTATAGGTAGTGGTTGCCTAACAACCAAATTCTATTCATGGTATATGCTTCAGTTCTCTACAAAACTGAAGCTTATACCTCCTCCACACAAATAAGTATTTTAAAAAAGGGTGACACTTTTCAAATTATGAGAAATCAATAGGCAGTGGTTGCTCAATAACTGAAGCTTATTCATGTTATAGGCTTCGAATTTCCAGAGAATCGAAGCATATATTTTCTCAATAGTACAGGTCAGGCTATAGGTCGAGCTGGGATGTTTTAGGCCCAAGGTCGAGTCAGGTCGTCCCGACCCGAAGAATGAGCTAGGCCAATCAGGCAGGGCAAAAGGTCGAGCTGGGCTAACCAAACCTGGATGTAGCTTGAGTTGGACGAGCCTGGCAGTAAATCGAGTTGGGTCAGCTCGTGCCAAAGGTTGAAAGGGTTGGTCCGTGCCGAAGGTCAAGCTAAGTCGAAGGTTTAACCGGGTTGGCCCAAGCTGAAGGTCAAGCAGGGTTGGGATAAGTCGAAGGTCGAGTTGGTCCAACCCAGACCAAAGGTTAGGCAAGGCAACCCTGGTCTGAAGGCCGCTAAGTCAACCTACGACGAAGGGCAAAACGAGTCGACTCGTGCCAAAAGTTAATTTGATTTAGCCTAGACTGTAAGTTGAGCCAAGTTGGCCTAAGCCCCAACACAAGTTGAGTCAGCCCTAGTCAAAGATTGAGACGAGATGGCTCTAGGTCGAGTCGGCCCGAGCCAAAGGTCAAAATGGGTCGACCATGTCAAAGGTCGAGCTGAGTTGGTTAGAGTCGAGTTGGTCATGGTCGAAGTTCGAGTCAAGTTGACCCAAACTAGAGGTCAAGCTAGGCTAAGGCCGAAGGTTGAGCTAGGTCGATTTGGGTTGAAGGTCAACCCGATCCAGCAAGGTCAGCCTTTGTCAGCCCAAGCCAAATGTAAAGACGACTTGTGCCTAGGGTCAAGGCGGATCGCCCCATGTCGAAGGTCGAGCAAGGTCAGCATGTGTCGAAGTTCAAGTGAGGCTTGCATGGGTTGAAGGTCAAGCTGGCCCGAGACAAAGTTTGAGCTGGGTCGACTCGGAACGAAGGTTAAAAGGCCCAGGCCAGGGCAAAGCTCAAGTTGAGCAATTTTAAACCCAAGGTTAAGCTAAGTTATATTAAACTCGGTAGAGTTGGGTTTTGTGTAAAATAAAAATTAAATTACTTTATCCAACAAAATTTAAAATTTAAGATATTTTAATTATTTTATCCAAACTAATTATTTAAAAAATAAAAATAATTTAATTACATGTAATTTAATTATTAAATTTTTCAATTGCTGTTGAAATTCCTCGTACAAACAAAGTATTGAGATCTAATTCTCGATTCAAATTGACAAATGAAATAAAAACAATTTTTCCAAGTTTAAAAACTAAGAAATATAAAACTTTGCAAAGAAAAAAACTTATAGAAAATTTTAGACAAACTACGAAGGACTAAATAGGATAAACTTTTTTTAAATTTTTTATCCAAACAATTCATTATATTTAAAATAAATTATTTAAATAAATAAATTACCTTTTAAAACTACTTCATATGCATACACGGATTAAAATAAATATTTCTACATATAACTTCTTTTATTGACATTAAAAGAAAAATGTATTCTATTTGTATTTAGATGTCACATTTCTTACTTTATTAATTCAATCTATCTAACACTCCATTTAAATAATAACCTTAATTAAATGAAATGTTACACAAAATAATGTAAGAGTAAAAATCATGGAGTATAACGTCACTTCTTAAAAATAACCAAGGTACTAAAATGAAATACTGAGGCACACCGCGATGCCAATACAAAACAGAGTACAAGGATCAAAATATTAAAAAATAATTGCCCAAGAAGGAGACAAATACATGGGCTACAACCCTAAAAGAAACTTGGACAATGAAATCCAACTCAAAGCTAAGCTGCGGAGTCTCCATCACCCTGACGACCACGAGGAGTTCTCACATCTGCTCCCATCAATAAATTGATGATCATCGCAAAAAGAGAAAACCACACACAGAGAACATACAACAAGCAGAAAGGGTAAGCTAGAGTAGAAGAACATTTTATCATACAATTGCATACATTTTCATAGTCCAAGATACCTGCATAAATTAATCATGTGATCACTCGCAAACAATACACTAAGACTCAGACACAACTTATCCGAATACATATAATTAGTCGGATTCACCGAATGCTTGCACTTGTGGTGGCCTCTACCACTTACAAAGTTAGCCTTAAAATATCTAAGGCCTCCTGTTACTCTCACCACTTGAGTCAGTACACTTTACGTGAGACTAACTGACTCTTTAGAGTATCAGGATGCAATCCTTACTTTAAATTTTTACTAAATTATAAAATGAGGCACCACCATGAACTTCGTGGAATTACGTCTTAAGTATGATGCACCACCACGAACTTCCACTAACATGGGTCATGGAATTACGTCCTGACCATGAGGCACCACCATGCAACCATCGTGGAATTACGTCTTGACCAATGAGGCACCACCATGAGATCTCACCTAGAGATTTATGGAATTACATCATAACCAATGAGGCACCACCACGAGACTATCGTGGAATTACGTCTTGACCACACCAACATCATGTTCTATCAACCAATATAAAATCATTGTTCATACCAATTCCATGTCACTTTTATAACTAACCATCCCATACATGTCACGTGCCAAAATCATGTCAAACTTGTGAATTATAACCCAAAATCCATTTCACTCATACACATTCACCCAATTCATGTTTTAATAAAGTAATACAATTAAAACAAGTCGCAAACATCCAAGAATAGAGAAGAAAACAGGTCATGGCACATCCTTGACCAGTCCTTGCTTAGGCTGAAAGGCCTCGCTCAAACGAGCTCCCTTCGTCTAAACGAGAGCTCGAGGAGTGGGAACAATGGCTCTCTGCGATTTCTCGCTTAGGCGAGACCTCCTCGCCTGAGCGAGACTACATCTCACTCAAAACGAAGACACGTCGCCTAAGCGATAGCTCGAGCAGAAAACCTGTGCGAGCCTCTGATTAGTCTTGCCTAAACGAGACACGCTCGCTTGGGCGAGTAAACCAATGTTCACCACTTTTCACTCGTGCAACAACCAAACATTAGAGATCTAAACAAAATTTATCAATATTTCATACGACCACAACAACAACCAAGCACTTTAACCACGAAAATGAAGCTATAACAGGTAAATATGGATTGAAAACGTAAAACCCTAACTTTCCTAACCTGGACAGAGGTTAGAGGAAGACAACGGTGCGCGATAAAGAAACACAATATCTGTAAGAGCAGGTTGAAGAGTTGGAAACACTGACCCAAATGAAAAAAAATGAGGTACCCAAATGAGTGTGTCACTCCAGAATCATACAACACACAACATTTCATTCTGGCTATCACACAACAACCCATAACCAGGTTACCTGAGCCTGCTACCTCTGCTCCCGTCATGGCGCAAACTCTGCCTGTCGCCTGAAGTCTGTTGCATCCTCTCCTCTACTGATTCTACATAGGAGTCTGAACTGGAGGTCGTGCCACTGTCCTAGCAAGAGTGGGGTAGTCTTTACCGAAGTGGCCTTCCTTGTCATAGTTGTTACATCTTCTAAAGCCTTCCATTTGAGGGCACACACTCCTTAGTTGAGGGCTTCCACACCGGAAGCACTAGACTCAGCTCTGCTGTGAAGGAAAACCCCTAGACCCCTGAGGTTGATGGTGAGGTCTATCGTACGGTTTCCTTCTCTCCACATGCCTCGCTTTGGACCCAGATGGCCCACCAATCCTCTACTGCAGACGTTGAGTTTCTACCTCATTCTTCTTCTTTTCCATCACTCAGGCCTTCTTCACCAGTGCAGCAAAATCCTTGATGGATAGCGGGAGTACCATCAAACATATATCTCTCCTGAGGCCGTTCTCAAATTTACGGCATCTTCATTCTTCATCAAGGGGCATAGTGTAGAAGCGGCTGAGGTGTTTAAACCTCTCTGCATATTTAGCTACAAACAAGCTTTCCTATGTTAATTTGAGGAACTCCACCTCCTTCGCATATCTGACGCTGTCGAGAAAATACTCGGAGAGGAACTTTCCCCTGAAAGCTTCCCATGTGACTGCTTCCTCCCTTTCTGATTTCATGTTGATCCATCAGTGCTCTACCTCACCGGTGAGCATGTACACTACAAAGGCCAATCCTTCAGCCATTGATCTGCGGCATCCAGACTGGTTTTGCCATTAAACTTCACTGGATGATGCTTCAAAAAGTCCTCCAAACTTCATTCCCTTGTGGAGGTCATGGCTCAGGACCGAAAACAAGGGTAGTTGTCCTGTTCTCCTCCAATTAACGGAGGGCCTCCATATGCTTCCTATGAGCATCTTTAGCAGCTACTCTCGTAGCTTCTATCTGTTGCATCACCAGTTGGTGTTGTTCCAACGATGCTGCCTGTCACTACATCAATGCCTCGTGTTGTTGCATCATAGCAGTACTCTATTGGGTCATAGCGGCCACCATAGCTTCTATCGCTTTGGCGATGTCTGGTACATCGCCCTGAGAAGATTAAGGAGTTCTACGTGGAGGTGCCATATCATTAGCACATAGGAAAATCATTAGTCAGACTTAATTAGACAAGAAACTTAGCTAAAGACACTAAGAAGACACAACGAAAGCTAAGCAGACACACAAGTCCACAGACTCTAAGGAATGACTGCTCTGATACCATAAATGTAACACCCCATTTAAATAATAACCTTAATTAAATGAAATGCCACACGAAATAATATAAGAGGCAAAGTCACGGAGTATAACGTCACATCTTACAAATAACCAAGGTACTAAAATGAAATTCTAAGGCACACCATGATGCCAATACAAAACGGAGTACAAGGATCAACAATATTCAAAAAAAATTGCCAAGGAGACAGACAAATACATGGGCTACAGCCCTAAAAGAAACTTAGACAGCGGAATCCAACCCAAAGCTAAGCAGTAGAGTCTCCATCACCCTAACAATCACAAGGAGTTCTCACATCTGCTCCCATTAATAAATTGATGATCATCGCAAAAAGAGAAAACCACACATAGAACATACAACAAGCAAAAAGGGTAAGCTAGAGTAGAAGAACATTTTATCATACAATTGCATACATTTTCATAGTTCAAGATACCTACATCAACCAATCATGTGATCACTCGCAAACAATACACTAAGACTTAGACACGACTTATCCGGATACATATAATTAGTCGGATTCAATGGATGCTTGCACTTGTGGTGGCCTTTACTGCTCTGTAGAGCCAATTGCCAATGGGTTTCACCCTACCACTCTCAAGGTTAGCCTTAAAATATCTAAGGTCTCTTGCTACTCTCACCATTTGAGTCAGTATGCTCTACGTGATACTAATTGACTCTTTAGAGTGTCAGGATGCAATCCTTACCTTGAATCCTTACTAAATTATATAATGTGGCACTACCACGAACTTCGTGGAATTACGTCCTAAGTATGAGGCACCACCATGAACTCCCACTAACATGGGTCATGGAATTACGTCTTGACCATGAGGCACCACCACGCAACCATCGTGGAATTACGTCTTGACCAATGAGGCACCACCATGAGATCTCACCTAAAGATTTATGGAATTACGTCCTGACCAATGAGGCATCACCACGAGACTATCGTGGAATTACGTCCTGACCACACCAACATCATGTTCCATCAACCAATATAAAATCATTATTCATATACCAATTCCATGTCACTTTTATAACCAACCATCCCATACATGTCACATGCCAAAATCATGTCAAACTTATCAATTATAACCCAAAAGCCATTTCACTCATACACATTCACCCAATTCATGTTTTAACAGAGTAATACAATCAAAACAGGGGGCAAACATCCAAGAACAAAGAAGAAAACAGGTCCTGGCACATCCTCGCCCAGTCCTCACTTAAGCTGAATGGCCTTGCTCAAGTAAGGGGTTTCCCTCGCTCAAGCGAGCTTCCTTCGCCTACGCGAGAGCTTGAGGAGTGGGAACAGTGGCTCTCTGCGATTTCTCGCTTAGGCGAGACCTCCTCGACTGAGCGAGACTGCATCTCGCTCAAATCGAAGACTCGTCGCCTAAGCGACAGCTCGAGCAGAAAACTTAGGCGAGCCTCTAATTAGTCTCGCCTAGGCAAGACACGCTCGCTTGGACGAGTAAACTAGTGCTCACCAAACATTAGAGATCCAAACAACATTTATCAATATCCCATACGACTACAACAACAACCAGGCACTTTAACCACGAAAACGAAGCTATAAGAGGCAAGTATGGATTGAAAACGCAAAACCCTAACTTCCTTTATCAGGACAAAGGTTAGAGGAAGACACCAGTGCTCGATAAAGGAACACAACAGCTCCAAGAGCAGGTTTAAGAGCTGGAAACACTGACCTGGATGAAAAAAAATGAGGTTAAACCCATGAATCTCTGTTGGTCCACGAAAAATAGAGTTAAGGGAAGAGTACAAGGGCTGAAGGTTAACTTACATGGAGTAGAATGAGCTTGAACAAACTTGACGAAGGCTAAGGACCAAACCCTAGCAGAACTTCTGTAAGGAAAGGAGAGTGTTTGAGAAGGGGTTGTTTGCAAAGTGAGCTGCAATGAGAGGGATTAGGGTTGTTTAGGGTATTGGACACCCTATAGACCAATAAGTGGGCCTTACAATTAACTTTTTTACTATAACTTAGAAACTTGCTAACTTCTTATTTGCTTAAAGAGGAGAAGATATACATGTTTACCGTCTAAGAAGAAAACATAAGAATAAAAAACACAAAAATCAAAATAAATAAATAAATGATAAAACTTTTTATCGAGAATCAAGAAGAAATACGGACAAACTTTATATATAATAAATTATACATAATTTTATAATTTTATATAATCAAATATGTATAGAAATATTAAAACAAACTTTTTATATGTTAAAAACATTAAATAAATTTTATTATAATTTAAAATTTATTTTCATTTTATCTTAATTTTAGAATTTTTATATTAATTGTCTTTTAAATATATTAATACATTACTAAATTTATTCTATCATAATTAAAACACCTCAAATTTTTAGTTTACTTTTTATTCACTTTTTTTATTCAGTACAAACAATCTCACATCATATTTAAATTTTTTGTCTTCTCTTCTTCAAATTTCAACCATCTTCCAAGTCCAAACACAATGAAACTGTTTTAATTGTTTTAGCAATATTTTTTAATAAATTTATTTAATTAAAATTATTTTATTATATAATAAATATATATTGTGCAAATGTTTCCATAATAATAGCTACTTAATCCTTCAATATAAAAATAACTATTTAGTTTTCATTTTCTTTCTTATAAAAATATATTTTTGTTATTCTTTTTAAATTATATTATTTTAATAGAAGTCTGAAGACACACGTTAACATATGTGTTCGCAAATAATTATGAATATAATTCTACTTGTTGCTATTTTTCTTTTTGACATTTTATTTAGGGTTTAATAGATTTTTATTTTAATATTTGAGGAGTTATTCGATACCATTCTTCTTCGACTCTTTTTAAAAGAAAGAAGTCAATATGACGTGAAGACAATTTCTTTTAAATTAGTTTGAACAGAATTTAAAAGGTAATTATATGTAAGTAAGTATAGACTTCTTCATTTGAAGGGATTTAGAGGTGAAATTGATTGAATTTAGAAATAAAATTTTGTTACTGATTTGATTGATTTGATAGATTAAAAATTAAGTTTAATGGAAAGAAAAATCAGGTTACCAAATTATCTTTGATTTTAAAGGTAGTGTAAAATTAGAATGAGATGAATTAGAATTCTTTTAGAAAAATATTTAAATTGATAAATTAAAATAACATATTTTAATAATAAAATATTTATAAAAAATTTTATGATATACAAATATAAAATTAATAATTATATTTTGAACTTTATCTTTTTATAACAATTTTTAAATTTTTTATATTAATTGTTTTTTTAAACATCTTTTTAAAAGTTAACCTATGTTGTAGTATCAAATGGCAACATGACATCATCACTTTAGGCTTCATGTGAATTACTTCGATAAAAAAAAAAACCAAAACGAAAAGAAAAAATTGATAGATGGTGTAACTGTAATGTGACCAATATTACCTTCAGATCTTCGCATAAGAGAGAGGATGAGAATATAAATCAATCTCTCTATTCCTTCCTTTCCCCCTCCCTCAAATTCATTAAAGTGAACAACAGTATTCACCCTCAAGTAAAGAGGCCCTAACTTTCACTTAGTTTATATTTATCCCACATCTATAATTGTAACCGAAGAGAATAAAAACAAGAGAGGTGAATAAAAACGGAGATGGTTAAGGATTGGAGATACCTAAAATCATTTATACTTGATCACCATGTGAATACTAATTTAACAAAAGGAATCATATTAATTAATTCATTTTAAATAAAATAAACTTGAATTAAGGATAAAAAAATTGAGAGATCACACCAAATAAATATCTAAGAAAAAAAACTTATTAAGCCTTTTATTTACTATTTTTACTTTTGCAAATGTAGACAACTTTATTAACAATGTGATCAATAAAAAAAAATCTCACAAGATGAAGTGATTATTTTATTGAAAAAATATAAATACTAAAATTATGAAATTAATAAAATAACTACATTTATGATAATTTTTTAGTATACACTTCTCCAACTAAATATTAATAACCTGCAAACTACGATTCATTTTAGACTCACATAAAATAGACCATTTAACTGTAAGCAACTCTTGTTTTTTGTGTATCACTAGTTCATACAAAAATTTGAATCTATTGTTCCACTTCAAAAAAGAACCTAATTAACCATTTATAAACATGGAATCTATAAGATAACAAATCAATAATTACCAAGTTTACCAACTAAATTTTTTCCATCGTGCTAGCAACATTCCTTTCTATGAAGCAAGTTTAGTATAAATATCTTATCGACCAAAGGTCGAAAGATTCAAACCTAATAAAATAAATAAGTCGCTTAAATGTCTAACAAAAGGAATGTAAAAATAACTCTCACAGAACTAACTTACTTATCATAAAAGTATTATACTCATACAAAAAATCTACTTACTAGAAAAAGTATTATACTCGTAGAAAAAATCATCAACAAAATATACTAAAAAATAAGCAACTTATAAGAGTTCCAATGATTATATTATGATGCACGTAAATGGTGGCTATTTGAATTAGTTTTTAGACCAAGCTCTTTGTGGCAATGTGGGTAGAAGGTGAGGGACATCAGGTGACGATTCCTTGAAAATCAAGCATCAAGCGGAATGAATGGAAGTTTAGGTTATAATTAGATGGATAAATAATAGACAAGGATTGATATACTTCTTTTATGGCTTTGGTCCCCTAATTTGTTGGGTTGATTCATTTTCGTTCCCTTATTATTTTTTGGTTTAATTTGGTCTTCTAATTTTTTAAAAGGTTCAATTTGGTTCCTGCCGTTAAAAAAAAATGAAAATTTCACAAAATGACACGTGGCATGTACGGAGACGGTTTTAAAGTTGACTTAACGGCATGGACGAAATTGAACCTTTTAAAGGATTAGATGACCAAATTGAACCAAAAAATAATAAAGGGACCAAAATGAACCAACCCAACAAATTAGGAGACCAAAATGATAATTAAGCCCTTCTTTTATTATAATATAAAATTTTAATTTGATTAATTTTATTTGAATTTTGTTAATAATTAAGGTTAATTTTTTCTTTAAATTTTAGTAATCGTTATTGTCTTTATCAAATAAAAAATTAATATTAATATGTATTAATTTTGAAGAAAACCTCTCAACTTTTTTTTTTTGTTTATAAACTTAAAATTTTTAATAATTATTTGAAAATTAATTAATACTAATACTAATTTTTTTAATAAACACATATAATAATTATTAAAAATTTAAATATCTATTATAAACAAAATATACCGATACTTATAATTAATCTAATATTTATTGTTAAATATTAGTAAATATGCGTTATAACGGTCAATAGTGTTTCGAATCACTGGAAGTTCACGTGCAACTCTGACTTGTTTAGTACAACGAACCCCTTTTTTGTTTTTTGTTTTAAGTTTGAAGATATAGCATGTCTGGACCACTTTGATAGCAGTGCAATTCAGACATTAATCTTACCACTCTTTGTCTTATCTATACAGTGTAGGCTGTAGTTAAAAGGTGTCACCAAATTACATTGGTCTAATTTATCTAAAATGCTACTATTAAATATTCAATTTAGTTAAATAAGAAACTTTGAAAATTTATCCTTGAATCATGCCAATTTTAATTCAAACAGAATCCTTCTCTACAAAAATTTCTTACTACACACATACACAAACATATATATCATGCTTCCTTTTATCTTTTGGAGTATAAATTTTTAAAATTTCTACCATGAATGTCCTATATATCATGTATACACAATTTTTATATAAATAAAAAATTATTAATATTTGTTTAAAAGTTAAAATCAACTTATATTAAGATGTCAATTTTAATAAAATTTAACAAGTAGATGAATAAAATTTATTTTTTATAAAAAATATTGACAATATAAGGCCTAACATAATTTAATTTATAAAGTTTAGTTATATATATATATATATATATATATATATATATATATATATATATATATATATATATAACTAAATATTAAGGATAAGAATTACAAAAGCTTAATAAATTTAACCACTATATTTTATTATATTATGTTACAATAATGTATATCATATTAATTTTTAAATCTTTCTCATTTTCTATAATCTTGTAAACATTTCTAAAAGTTTTAAACGTTTCATTTTATTTTTTGAAAGAAAGAATGTCCAGATATATTTAGAAAAATAATTCACTAATACTAGGATGTTAAAAAAATAAGTAGTCGTGGATATCTGCAGATAAAATTCGCAACGAATAGAAAATGAGTATTGTAAATGGATATCCGCGGGTAACGGGTATGGGTATTTTTTATACTCACATGTTAACGAGAGTGAGCATGGGTATCACAATATTTGTACCCTTGGATACCCGTACCCGCTATCTTTTAATTTAAATTAAAAAAATTAAAAAAATATGATTAAAACATTAACACATTGAAATTGAATGGGTTATTTTTTATCAATTGGTTTTAAAAAAAATCTCCATTTCTTTGTAAATTGTCATTCAACACTATTTAAATGAGGTATTTGCACTTTGTTTGAAATTTATAAATATTATGTATTGTATTTTTATTTGAATTTATGACTAAAATATATTTTTAAATATTAAAATTTTCTTTTGTAAATACTCGCGGATATCTATGGATATTAAAAAAATATGCAGGTACCCACATAACGGATACCCGCACGGATATGAGTACGGGTACAAGGCATATATTTATCCAACGGGTAGGGTATGAGGAGCTACTACCCGTATCCTATCCGCCTCGTTGACATCCTTAACTAATACTAATGCATAAAAGTTTTTACTAATACTTCTAATTCTAAGGGTCCACATAAATTGATGTAAATAAGTTCAATAGGTTTTTGAGTTAAAATATTTTTTACTTTAAAAGAATATGGCTTGTTTTCCCTTTTATATGCAACACAATATATTTTGAAAGTTTAATTTTGACAAACCACTTGATGCATATCTGTTTTGTTGCATAATTAAGTGCATATCCATTTTGGTGTAGATCCATTTCGGAAGCTTGGATTTGGTTTTGATTTGGATTCGATCTGATTTTGGATTTGGTTTTGGATTTACTTTTTTGGATCTGATTTTCGTTTTGGTTCTGGTCACATGCTAGGGTCGGTCCGTTAGTTGTGGTGTTGTTTTTATAAAAGAGAAGAAGAAAACCAGAAAACCTTAATAAAATAAAATTTTATTTACTTATTTAATGTACTACACCTAGACGGTCTAACCTGACTACAACCATGAGATCCGCCTACATAGCCCCTTAAAGACGCAAACTATAATAATGTATGTCAAACAATCAATAGTAAGCGGCCTAAGCCGCTAACTTAAGAAAATTGAACGAGAACTTGATAAACCTAAAACACTACCAACCAAGATCCTAGAGCCCTCAATAAACCAAACTGTGGGACCTAGGCTTGGCCCAGGCCCAACTACGACCCAATCAAAAGCCCAGCCCATGACCTGGCCAGACATAATTAATAATCTATAAATACGCATGGACCCCACGAATTAAAGGTACGCATTCATTAATCCCTTAATCACGAGATTTGACTTTCTGAGAATTCTTAGCTGACTTGAGCGTCGGAGTCTCCTCCACAGGTAACCCATCTCGGTCCAAATCAGTCCAAGCCGGGATACTAGTAGATAGCACATACAAACCAAAAGAAAGCTTACTACGGAGATTACAGATTAAGGTAAGGTGATACTTGTGTCTGACATCTCTTATTTGTTCTCCGCAAGAGCAATTGGCGCCCACCGTGGGGCACAAAGTGATACTTTACGGATCAACCCGCATTCTCTCGAAGATGGTCTCTACCCACAGCAGAGCAGGAGTTAACAAGCAAACTGAAGCAGGTCCTGTTGCCCCTGTTGGTACCACCCCGGACTTGGCCACTATCTTGGAAGGCCAAGCCAAAATGCAACAAGAGCTAGATGATTTGAAAAAGTGCAGTGCTGATGAAATGGAGGCACTCAGACAGGAAAACTCACGTCTAAGGAGGAAGATTGAGGTTAATCCCACCCAAAAGGGAAAAGCCAAGGAAACATCTGAAGCTGCAAAGTCCCCAGCTTTCCAGCCTAGTGAGGAAGAAAGTGAGTACAATCCTACCCCGCACACCTTCACCACCACTCAACAGACTCCCATCATCTCAACCCATCATACACACTTATCCTTCACAAGTCCTTGTTGATACAACCTATCAACCAAGGTCGACTCAGTGTCTCCCATAAGACCCACTAGTGCAGATTGAGGTTTTTAACTCGCCTTATAGGCCTCAATTACTACGGGATCGAAGCTTATAAGGTGGCGGTGGCATTTTTGAAAATTTTCTAACCTTTTTGCCTCGGGTCCTATAACAACCGAAGCATATAACTCGTTTTATGCTTCAGTTCTCCATCAACCGAAGCCTATAACCCGTTAGTGGCCCCCAATATTACAAAATTGCCATTGACAGCAGATGATTTGGCCTCGGGTGGCAAAGGACCGAGGCCTATAATAAATGATTTGGCTTCGGTGGCAAATGACCGAGGCCTATAATACTTTATGCCTCGGGTGTTTACAGAACCGAGGCCATATCGTTTATTTAGGTTCCCAAATCGCGCGAACCCATCACTGTTCATCTTCTTTCTCGTGAACGCAAAGCTTCGCTCTCCGCCACCATCGCCCTCTGTCACGATTGCACCCTCCGTTGCCCTCCCTCGCCGATTGCGCCTCCGTCCACGAAGCTAGTGTCGCCGATTTTGCTCCACCACCGAACAACAGGCGAAAAGTAAGCAGATTCCACCACCGTCGCACCTCCGTTCCGTCCTCGTTGCGCCCTCCGTCGCGCCACTTCGCCTCCGTTGCACTGCTGCTCTGGCGAGCGCACCATTTCCAGCCACCGTCGCACCGCAATTCTCTCTGAGGTAAATTCAAAACGTGTTATTTTTTTTTCGTTTTGTATATTTTTTTATGATGTAGGTAATTGTTTTGCATTTTGATGAGGTTTTTGGTTGATTTTTGCGTTGTTCTTTTGCTATTTTTATGGTCTCTTATTTATTTTATTGTCTCTTATAGCTCTTGAAGACCTCAGTATCGTGGGTGTGCATCATCTTCCATTGTCATTCAATTTTCACGCTCCCAGGTTCCTAATTCTATTATTTTGTAAGATTTTGTTGTCTATT
>Ga0214543_1002331_pt1 | contig 37242 bp, 26 predicted proteins | sample CNSS2metaG_FD_160094 | JGI IMG/M metagenome (GOLD analysis project Ga0214543, IMG submission 160094) | Root nodule microbial communities from cowpea collected in UCLA plant growth center, Los Angeles, California, USA - CNSS2 | ecosystem: Host-associated > Plants > Roots > Nodule | place: USA...
CAGAAAGGATATAAAATCAAATAGTAAATACAAAATATTACATCATAAAGAGTAATGAATAATATGATTATCAATCATATGAGTAATTGTATAAATCAATGGACGACCATTAATTCATAACAAAAAGCGATTTTTATTATTTTAATATTGAATATTAAAAAATATAAATATTTAAATATTTAATACATTTTTTAATAAAGTTTAATTAAAAACATCTAAGTTTATGAAATATTTAAAATTTAATTGAGATAATAAATTTTAATCTTTTTTCTGCTAAGACTCTCCTTATTATTATGTACAAAACATAAACTAATTTATGTTAATCCACGTGAACATTAAACATTTTCCTTAAAATTTGCCAGAACATGACGCTCCAACCACAAGACTCTACATTAATTTGATACCAAGATTTATTGTGCCTTTCAAAATATATATATATATATATATATATATATATATATATATATATAGGAAAATAATCTTTTGACAAAAATATTTTGACAAAGTTGACAAACTTTCCTTAAATAGAATTAATTTTTTTTTAACTAAAATAAAGTAATAAAATAATATTTTTTTACCTAAATTAGTAGCTTGTAAAAAAGTTTGTAAGAAAAACTTTGTTAACACATCATTCCCCATATATATATATATATATATATGAAAAATTACTTTTTAACAAAATTTTGTTGACAAATTTTTAACATATATACATCACAACTTCTTTTAATTAATAAAATGTTTGGTGTGACTTAGTAAAAAAAGAAAAATATTTAGCATGTGTTCAAAAATAAACTTTATTCAACAATATAATTTTAAAAAAAAAGGAAAATTACTCCTTTTGCTAATTTTATTTTTGAAACGACTGTTTCACTGCTTTCAGATCATCACCTTATTACTCATCCCCAGCATTTTATTAATTTCTCAATTTGTGAAGATTGAGTTTTACTTTGTTTAAACCCTTCTGCTATATATCTATCTATATATCTATATATCTATATATCTATATATCTATCTATATATCTATATATATATATATATATATATATATATATATATATATATATCTATCTATATATATATATATATATATATATATATATATATATATATATATATATATATATATATTTAGGTTTGCTGCAGCAACGATCACAGTCTCCAAATGTAAATAAGAGTGCCATAGAAACATTTCAATCTCTCTTTCTAGTTAATGTTGGAGTTACATAATGCATTCTTATGACTATTTATGGCACGTAAAGATCCTGCTGTAATCATAATTGTATTTATTTTTTCATCATGATTTACTTATTTTTATCAGATTCTTTTAATTTAGGATATGTAATAACGCGGGCAAAATGTAAGAGAGACATTCAGAATCTGGTTTACAAGAAAAGTCTTAATTTGGTGGAAACACTAGAAAACAAGCTAGTGTAATGTTTTTGTGGCAATGTATATATATGTAGAGAGAGAGTTTCTCTGGTATTTTATGTACGCAAATCCTTCATCGTATCGTTATGCACTGTGTTCAAGTCACTTACTCATCCACTAAACATTTTAATCTTAATTTAACTTTACAAAATCAATTTATAAGATAAAATTTATATTTTATTTATAAAATTGTGTTATTTTTATTTGATGTGATACTTCAAATTGAACGAATGATATCATTTCATGCAGCCATAGCTTAATCCTTAAAGAGGGAAAATCTGAACTCTTCTTATTGAATTGTACGTTCTAGTGCAGAGGTTGGATTCTGCAAACTGATACCTCTGCCACTTCTATATCTGCATACTGCAATTTTCTTCAAATTGCCTCATTTCCCAGTTATTATAGTTGAATTTGGGGCATCGGAATAGAAGTGAGTACATCAGGCTTTAGGATATGCAAAGAGAATGCCCTGTTTTGTGGTTATTAAAGAGGCTTAAACATGCCACCAAAAAATTAGTTTAGTATGAATAATTAAATATTATTATTAAAAATAATAAAAAATAACGCTCTCTTTATTATTAGAAATAGTTAAAAGAAGTAAAAAAATAATAAAACCAACACAAACGAAAAGGTATACAAAAAGGCTTATAGAAAGAAAGAAAGAAAGAAACAACACAACAATAACAACAGCAAGAGACCATCCTACAACCTCGTTTCTTCTCAGTCAGTTCCTCATGCTTCGCTTACTTTATGTCTATCTCTCTCTCTCTCTTTATCTTCTTTTTCTTTTCGATCACTCAAATCGTGTTTCTCGTCTCGCCATGCTCGTTTTCTTCAAACCCAAACCCTACCCATTCATCTCTCTTCGTTTCTGTGACCCTTTCTGTTCCTCTGAAGCTTCGAGATTTCTCTCACTCTGCCGTTTCTTTCCTTCATCAACTCTTTGCGTTTCATCTTTTCATCGCTGTTCTTGTTGTTTTTCCCATAAATTTACCATCTTTTGCGTACCCACATGCAGGTTTTGTGGTTCTTAATAACTAATTTTGTTTGTGTATGTCATAGGGTACTGCACCTGGTCATTTTATGGAGTTTTTCTTCGTCATCTTACGTGTGCCGTTCCTGTGATCATAGGCATAAACTGAAGTTCCAGAATTTGTGGTTGGATATTAATTCAGAGAGTGTAGTTTTGGGATCCACATGCAAAGTTGCAGTCTTTCCAGATGAGTGATGTCTCAGCACCAAAATCAAAATCAAAACCAAAACCTACCTGTGGTTCCGCAATCTGGAGCTGCTGTTAAACCCTTCTCGATAAGGTACCAATGCCATTGAAAAAGTTATGCGATAATTTATGAACGAGAATTTACCCTTTTTCCTTCGTGTTCTTTCGTAGATTGATCTCTTCAATAGCATTATGTTGATCTTGTAAGGTGTGAAGCACATGTTAATTGTAGACAAGACAACCTAAGATTATGATTAAGTTATCTCTGTCCATATAAACTCCTTGTATTGTATGTCTTTGCCTTTTGCATTCCCATTTGTGAATTTTTTTTTCTACACCTTGAACAAGATTAATGTAATCCCCTTTGTGAATTTATCAAAACTGTGTTTAGATTTTGGAGGTTTCTTTAAGTTTATTTAGTTGTTGAGAAACACCAGAGGAGATAGACAACAAAATCTCATTTTCTTGATCACTGACATAGATTATAAATTATGTTGCAGACAGTATGTTCTTGCTTCTCGTCACAGAAACATCTCTCAAAACTGGCCTTTCGAAGAGAAGCACTTTCAATTGTGTCTTAAAATTGGTGTCAAGTTAGAAGATCTTTTGCCACTGATTGAACCAGGCAAAACTTCACAGGAAAAGCCACTCAAAGATTGCTCCAAAATGCACTCTTCAAATGATGATAACAGCAAAGAAACTGATTCTTGCAATGCTGAAGTGCCGCAAGACATTGATGATCAGTGTAACTTGAAAGTCATCAACCAGTTTAAACGCAGAAGGCGTAAAGGGAAATGTAAGAAACGTTCGATGGTGGATATTTTAGCGGTGGCACGGTACAGTACTTCAGAGGAGATTCATGAGATGAACAAGTTTTGTGATGCTGAAACTGTGATTGAAGAATGTCAACATCATTCCATGGCTGAAGCCGTTGGTGAGGATTCATGCAGAAAAGGTGGAAGTGAAGATCATGTCATCATGTAGTGCAGCTAACGTTATATAGCATCAAAGGTTCATTGGTTCTTAAATTTAAGCTCATAACTGCATAAATACTGCAATGTAATGAGGAATTAATGGAACATAAATACTGCATAACTGTTATTTCTTTTGATATTGCAGAAAAGTCTGAGAAAAATATGTTAGCTTGGTTATGGACTTGCATTTTATATGGTTTTTCTTGGAACAGTTGCGTGTTATGTATGCAACAGTGCTACCAAAAGATTTGCATAGTTTTCATTTCATGACATAAATGTTACATTAATGCATGAGTGAATGCAAAGAAGTATTTAGTGGCTAAATTCAAGATATTGTTGAGAAGATTTAAGCAAGTTGAAAATAAGATCTTGAAATCATGCAATATTGAAGAAGTTCATTTTGAAATTTACTTTTATGAATGTATATATTTAAAAGTGTATCTCATTACTTCTATTTAACTTGAAGATTTTTCTTTTAGATTTTAAATGTTTGACTTGATATGGAAAAAAAAGGCACAATAGATTACAAATTACATGAGTAAGTAAAAATAATTAAACAATGTACTTGAAAATCTTTTTCTTAACACTATTTTTAATTAAGAGATCAAAAGATTAATAATATTACAGAAGTTGAAGATCAAGAGATACAAGGTTTTAACAATTGCATTTGATAATGATTTAACAAGTTGGATACTATTATTACACTTTATTTGTCATAAAGGATCTCTTTCACTCATCTGTAATTATATATGCAATCTAATTTGGGAATTATATTCTTTTGTGGTGATTTCCAACTAAAGTAACCATTGTTTAAAAACATTTTTTCATGTTAATATTAAATATGTGTTGTAAATGCTGATAAAAAAAATGTTTGCTAAATACAGTATAGTCTCTTTTTTAGCATAACACGGACATAGATAAATTTTTTGTTTGATAGAAATTACAATAACATTTATATTAAAGGAGACCATTCTCTTCGGTGTAGGATAAATTCTGGATAAAATTGCAATTACCAGTTCAAACTTCTGTCATTTAATTATCATTTTTCAAAAAATAAAAAAGTAGTATTTTTTAGTTTTTATTATTTTAAATTAATCTTATATTTATGTCGACACTTTTAACTATTTCTAGTTTATAAATTTGGAATGTCTACTTAATGAAAAGAAAAATTATATTGCATTTCTGAATTCTAACCGATTTTAGGCACGAAAATACGTTTTAGTAATTTTGTTTTTCAAACCATGTGATTAATTGTATTTAATATATTTTTTATTAAATACGTTTTAATAGTGTGATTATTTTGAAAATGAATAATGAATTAATTGATTTGAGTATTCATATATGTGGTGAATAAGTTCACCAAATTTATTAAATTTTTATATTTAATTTATCAAACTTTTTAACATTGTATATTCATATATTTAATATAATAGTTTAAGGAAAATGTTCTTTTACACCACTTGTACAAATTCACAACACATTTTTTTAGAAATATTTTAGTTATTAACAAAATTAATTTTTGTATTTGTAAAGAAAGAAAGAAATTAAAGGACAAAATAATAAATATAAAGTGTATAAAAAATTATCGTATGTAAAAATAATACTACCCATCATTTAAAGTATCTCATATATGTCTTATAAAGAACCTTTTAAGGTTTGACTAAACAATATAACAGCATCTATACTGCAGAAGTTATGCATAACTGGGTTATAAAATTAAAAATTGAATTGTACTGTAAGGAGAAGGAAAACGGTGTAATGTGAACAGAAAAATTTAGTAATTAGCGAAACCAGTTATTTAGTAACACTGAAAAAAAATCCATACTATATATTTTTAAAAACCAGTTATTTGAGTCCTCATAAATTTTCAAAATAAACGTTATTAATTCATCTTCAAATTAACTTTAGGTATAAAAAAATAGTTATTATTTGAGATTCTGAGAAGATTGAAAGATTCACAAATATATAAAACAGATAAACACATTGCTGAACATGACACAACACAACTAAGACTCTGCATTAATTTGAGAACCAGAAAGGATTTATCCATTAACGACAGCCATTGTTTTTTTTCATCTATTGTGTCTATTGTGCATCTGAAAAACATATCTCTCTCTCTCTCTCTCTCTATATATATATATATATATATATATATATATATATATATATATATATATATATATAAAGGATAAAAACCTCTTCACTCACAAGATTATCGTATGCACAGTGTTTTCCATCTGATATTTAACTTATTCATACATCAACTTCAACATTTTCTAATTTTCTAAGTTCAACATTTTCTAATTTATAACTTTGACATCGATCACACAGTGAAACATATCATAATTTTTTCAGAATAAAAGCATCCATTAAATTTGGTAAATCTTACCGTTTTCTCAGTCCATCGCTTCACTTTTATATATCAGAAATTTGTCCAGTGTTGCATAATCTTTAACCACTTCAATTGATTGCATAATGTTGAAAACTTATTTACCACTAAACTAGACTAGATCCAAATCTTGATGCAACAACTACAGAAAGTTCTGCTAAAATTTGCTCTAGCCGGCTATGTTTTTATGATGTCAGAATATTGTCATTGATCTCAAACCAGTAAAACATAGGAAAATCCAAATGATAACATATGTCTGTTTTATGGTTCAGCAACTAAATGCTGTAGTACTTAAGCTTTTAAACTCCAAATATGAACGTAAAATCATCATAGGATATAGGATAGGATGTCATATATATATATCACATGTAGCCATCACTTTGAACGTTTACCTTAAAAGAGGGAAAGTCTAAACTATTGTACTTTCTCCTGCAGAGGTTGGATTTTGCAAACAGATACCTCTGCCACTTCTTCTACATCTTCCATATGCATTGCCTTGGAATTTGCTTTTTTCCCTGGAATATTACATATTAAATAAATTAATATATATAACAAAATCACAAAAAACAGTTATGTAAAGAGAGACTGTGCAATTAGTTTGAACAACATATATGATACATAGCCATTTATGATTAAATTCATTTTCTGTAAATTGGCACATTGCCAAATTTTCATAGTTGAATTTGTGGCATAAGAATAGAAGTGATTAGTGCAGATAAGTCGAGTTTAAGAGAATGCCCTGTTTTGTGGTGTTATTTAAAGAGGGTTACACTGCCACTAAAAATTTAGTGTAGTGTGAATAGCAGCTGAAGCAAAAATAAAAATAAAAAAAATACTAAAAAAAAAAGAAAAACAGCTTTCTTTTTATTACCCTATTAGAAATAGTTTAAAAAAGGTTAATAACAAAACCAACGAGAACTAAAGGTAGACAAAAAAAAGGCTTGTAGGGAGAAACAAACAAACAACACAACAACAATAGCGAGACAACCTCGTTTCTTCAACCTCGTTTCTTCTCAGTCAGTTCCTCATGCTTCGCTTACTTTATATCTCTCTCTTTAACTTTTCGGTCACTCAAATCGTGTTTCTCGTCTCGCCATGCTCGTTTTCTTGAAACTTAAACCCTACCCTTTTATCTATCGCCATTTGTGTGACCCTTTCTTTTCATTTGAAGCTTCAAGGTTTACCTCACTCTGCCGTTCGTTTTCTTCTACAACTCTCTCTGGGTTTCATCTTTTCATCTCTTTTCTTGTTATTCTGTCCATAAATTGACCATCTTTTGCGTACCCACATGCAGATTTTGTGGGTGCCAATATCTAATTTTATTTTGTATGTGTCATAGGGTATTGCACATGGTCATTTTATGCAGTTTTTTCTTCTGCATTCTTATCTATAGAATTCCTGTGGTAATAGGCCAAAGCTGGGTTAGATATTAATTAAGAAAGTTTAGTTTGGGATCCACATGCAAAGTTGCAATCTTCCGAGTGAGTGATGATGTCTCAGCACCAAAACCTACCATTGGTTCCGAAATCTGAAGAAGCTGGTGTGAAGCCCTTCGCAATAAGGTACCAGTGTAATTGAAGAAGTTACCTATGCATTTCAATTTATGAATCAGATTATACTTTTTTCCTTCAATATATACTATGTCATCCATTATTGCATGTTCTAATTTTAGGTTGAACTCTTCGATTGCATTAGGTTGAGTTGTGAAGTGTGAACCATATATATATATATGTTGATTGTAGATTATTTATCATCTTTCTGATGCAAGAACACAAGTTAAGATTTTGATTATTATTCTCTGTACATAAACTCCTTTTCTTTTTTTATTGCATTTCCCTTTGTGAATTGTATCAAAAATGTGTCTAGATTTTGGAGATTTCTTTAAGTTTAGTTTGTTGATAGAGGAAAAAAACAACAAAAAGTTATTTTCTTGATCACTGATACATTATTACAAATTGTGTTACAGACAGTATGTTCTTGCCTGTCGTCACAGAAATATCTCTCTAAACTGGCCTTACGAAGAGAAGCACTTGCAATTGTGTCTTAAAAGTGGTCTCAGGGAGAAAGAGTTGTTGCCACCACTTGAACCAGACAAAGCTTCACATGATGAACCAGTCAAAGGTTTCTCCAAAATGCATTCTCCAAATGGTAACAAAAACAAAGAAACTGATTCTTGCAATGCTGAAGTGCCACAAAAATGTAACTACAAAGTCAGCAACCACCCTTCACCACATGAAGAGGGAAATTACTCAAATTATCACAATGATTCTGCAAAATTTTCTCAGCCAGAAGAGACACGTACGCTCTCAGATTCTACTAATTTTCATGATAAGAGTCCACTGTTGCCGCCATCAAAAACAGTGAAATGTAAACGCAGAAGGCGAAAAGGGAAATGCAAGAAGCGTTTGATGGTGGATATTTTAGCCATGGCACAGCACAGTAGTTTAGAGGAGATTGATGCGATGAACAAGTTTTTTTATGCTGAAACTGTGGTTGAAGGATTTCAACAAACGGTGCCTTGTAAAAGTATTTCCAGGGCTGAGGCAGTGAGTGAGGATTCATGCAGAAAAGGTGGAAGTGAAGATGATGGTGATGTGACACCAAAGGGGCTATTTGTTCTTAAGTTTAAGCTCAATGGATGTCATGTTATTGGGAATTGAGCATGATATAATGGATTCTGTTCAATTTTATTCTATAAAATTATTATTGTTCACTGCAGAATTTTCCTCTGACATTGTCAGGTTAAACCATGAAAGATGCAGTACTATTCCTTATGCTTGTTTTAGGAGAGAAATTCTTACATTGCTAATCCACTCCATATTCATTATAAAGTAATCGTTTTATATCAGCGCGATTTTAAGTTTATTCTGCAGAAATTTACTGACAAATATCTTATAATCTGGTCACAGTTACATTACAGACTTACAACACAATCACTTCAAAAACTTTGATATCATAATCTTTACTTACAAGAATTTGAACAGTAACAAAATCATTGCATGCATCACAAAATCTTTGACTTGGATCCATGGTGAGAGTCTCATTCAAATCACAAAAATGCTTTCGTGCCAGATAATATATATAATGTTGTGATCTAAACATTAAATAACTTACAGAAAAAATTCCTCAAGACGAATATAAAAATCTAAAAATATTAGCAATACATAAAAAATTAGCTTGAAGGAGACATAAATTCATAATGAAGACCCTTTTTTATGTTTATGGCCAAGACTTTATTTACTTTGTTGAATTTCACAAATGGTGACTACTTCTTTTTGCTTCTTGAGCATTCATCAGAAACCAATTCACTTACCACATTAACATCAAAACCAAACATGCTAAGAAAGTGTCTATCTTAATTTTCTGGATATATATATATAGTGCTGTTCGACCTTCCTTCAAGAACCATCTGAAAAAAAATTTATAACTTTTGTGAAGACATAGTTGAACCAAAACCTCAAGTTATTGAACACCTTAAAACCACCAAGAACGAAAAATTTCACCCTATATAGCTTCCACCAACTTTGAGTTTCTCTCCAAGAAACTCACAAAGAACCAACTACACCTTTCAAGAACTATTAGTTAAGATAACCTTAAACTTTGTCTTTGTCTATTCCAAACCTAGCCAAGACCATGAACATTCGTAAACCACCAAGAAACCAAACTAAAATATTTGAAGTTTAATTTATCTCGATCTTACCTTTGCTTTGAAACCTTCAAGAAATAGGTGATGATGTGTGATCTCTGTTTCAGGGTACACTTCTTTTGTGGGTTCCTTTTCTTCCATTAAAAATGTGTGTCCTTATCAAAGTGATCCTTCTGGATCTCAGTTTCTATAAATAGTTATTTTGAAGAAACTCTCAATGATTTTTAAAGTGAGTCCTAATCAAACTACTATGAATTTTACTATCTTCCATGCCCTTGAATTTGTCGGAAAATCGGTCAAAAAGACAACTAGTTCTTCTATTCTGGAAAAAAAAAAATTCTAATAATAACCCAATCTCCAGTTATAATTGAGATATATTCTATCAGTTTGTCCTTCATGTAACAAATGTGTTTTAATCTTAGAATTGATGTGCTATTTATTATGATCCATATTTAAAAATATTATTATATTTTAATTGATCATTAATTTTTATAATGATCAATAACACAAGAAATTTTGGTTGGCTATTCCAATCTTTGGATAATCAGTGTTTGATTTAACTTCTTTATTATTTTCTCTTCTCTGTAAAAGTATAAGTAAATGATCTTTTCATATTTCTTTTCAAATCACTGACTTTTACAATATTTCGATATTTTATTATTTTTATTGAAATGATTTTCTCCTTTTCACAGTTTCTAATGTTAATTAATATATTTATAGCAAAGTCTCTTTAGTAGGATTTTATAGAATTTGACTTCTTTTTTTCTTTTTGTTAAATAAAAAATAATTAAGTGGCTGCCTTTGTTATATTTGACACGACTTTTCTTAAAACAGCTGCTTTTACTTGACGTATAATTTTATATTAATCAAATTTTATTTAATGCCTCATTAATTATATATATATATATATATATATTCATTTTATTATATGTTATAATGGCTTAATTTCAACCATTATTTACATAAAATATTATGAATATAAAAAACTCTAACTTCTAAAGATTGAATTAATAATTTTTTTCATGTAAATCTACATTAAAGGTCCGAAAACGTTATAAAAATGTAACTTTATATAATTATTTAATAAAATATTATATATTTATACATTTATTATTTTTTTAACTTTTATAAATATTACCATAAAAGAAAATTAAATTGATTGGAATTATAAAAGAGAATTTATAATCATTAAATTTATCTTATTAGTCTAACTTTTGAATATTTTTTAGAGAAAAAAAAAACATTGAATATTTTTTGTAGTAACTAACTATCATAAAGTCTAATAAATTTTAAAGTTTATAAATGAATATAGATTTTAACTATTATTTTATGAGCTATTTGATCTATTTTATTTCAACACTTAATTTAATTGTCGATTGAATAAAATTTTATATATATATATATATATATATATATATATATATATATATATATATATATATAATTACCATGATGAATTACCTTTTTAAAGACACTTTTAACATTTTTTTTCTCAATTGATGATCTTACTACTTGGCTTAACATGAAAACAGTGCCTTAATATTTGTTTTAAGAAAAAAAATGCTTTGATATCAGGAGACATTGAATTTGAGATGTCAATATGGTATATCATACAAAATAATAAATATCAAACCCTATGAATTCACACAGTGATTATGTGTAAGAACATATACGTAAAGTAGCTTGTAAACAATAAATATTAGTTATATTTTTCTTAAAAAGTTTTTGCTTCCACTCTGAGATTCATGGCTCCGAAAATTACATTTTCATTTTATTGAGAGTAATTTAATTCAGCTGTTGAGATTTAAAGGGTGTTATCTCATAGGTAATGTTCAACCTTTTCAAATTTTCGTTTTTCCTTACATTATTAATTTGTCAAAATTCAAATATTACTTATGATGATGTGGTTTAGTTTGGCGGTATTCAAATATTATATATTAGAAAAACACTTGTCTTTTTATGGTAGATAATTAATTTAGTTTTAAAAGATAATTAATTTTAAATAAAAAATAATTATTTTAGTTTAAAAAATAATTAAATTCAAATTAAAAATAATTTAAAAAATAAAACTAGTAAGATAATTGTTTTAATTAAAAAAACAGTTATTTAAAAAATGAAAATAAAAGTAAAATTGTAAACATGAAAAAATTATGTACATAATTTTTATTAAAATTAATATGAACTGTGTTTTGAAATGATAATTAACTCAGTTCAGGCTGTTCAAATATATATTCTGCAAGTGTTCGTCTATGCTGAACCATGGTTTTCTCAGGTTTTGGAAATAAAATAAAAAATATTATCATCATATTAAATAATTAATAATTTAATACAATAAACTTATTGAATTTAGCAATCATGTATAATATTTTTATGATTTTAAAATTTACTTTAAAATATATTTTAGAGTAATTTTAAAACTGTCCTGTATATTTTAAAATAAATTTGATTTAAATTAAAAAAATTTAATATACATTTTTTTTTCTATTAAGGGTTGTAATATTATTTGTTTTGATCACAAAAAATTAAATTCACATTTGTTCTTTACACATTTTTCCCTTAATCTTGTTAAGGTCAAAATTATGATTCTTTAAATATAATAATTGACGATAAGAAAGTTATTCATATATCTTTTGACATTAAACAATGCTTCTATGAATATTAGCGAAAATACAGAAACTACTGTACTTTATCATATTTTTTAATTTTCATAAAAATTTGAATTTATGTCAAAAATATATATAAATTTTTAAAAATATATAATTAATTTTAAAAATAATTATTAAATATAAAATTAAAAAAAATGTATATAAAAGATATTTTTAAAATAACTGTTAAAAACAAAAAAAAAATTAAAATAACAGTTAAAAATAAATTATTTATAAAATAATAAATTATTAAAATAAAAATTAAAGGTAAAACTAGAATGATTCAATATGAGAGTATCTCTTTATATTATAGATATTCTTGAACTAAGGAAACAACCCAAATGTCATTGTTTGGTTTGAGACCTGATAACAAGGACATAAGAAAGTAGAAGCAAGTTTTATCCACCCAATCGCAAAGAATAACATCGAAATAAAAAACAAAAAATCGATTGTATATACACTGTTCAGGAAGCAAATTCTCATTTATTTCAGATCACAGATGCGTCTGCAATTTTCATGGTGTGACACATAAAACAAGGTTATTGGCTTAAACACCAATAAGAATACACCGTTTCAATAAATTTATCGAATCAACCAAACAAAACTTGGCCCAGAAAATGTTAAAGCCATACAACAGATAGTTATCAATATGAAGGAGCAGGCAGAAAGGGAAATGGAGCAACAGAGGCATATGCTACAGGAGGACGTGCTTGACGCTTCTTGGCCTTTATATTCTGATTATCATCATTATCATCCAACTCCAAGGCTTCCCCAGAAGATGCAGATTTCACAAAACCCTTTGCATTGTCTTCTAAGAGTTGTTCGCTATCGGAGCGACGGTGAATCAGAAGCCCAGTCATAAACACAGGGAGATAAAGGAGACTGGCGTGGAACATTCTCCTTGCTTTTTCTCTGGTACGGTCTCTATAGAATGAAAATGCTGCGGCGCTTATTGCAAGTGTAAGTACCGTCGACTCCAGACAAAACCATTCAGAAGTCACGCCCCCTGTTCAAGGTGCAGAAACATGAGCACCAAGGTTCTCCGTGTGACCAAAAATTTCATATTAAAGGAGAAGTGAAAACATTTTACCATTTCAATTGTCTTTTTAACTAAAATCTACCATAAATTATCATTGTATATCCTCATTGTAATAGATTCTTGAGGACAAACTTCCAACATACAAGTTTAGATTTACTGTAGTTCTAACAGTAATGTCCTCAAGCACAAATCATAGGAATAAGGTTTTCAGCTTTTTGGCCAAGTCAGTGACACAGGCATCAAAAGTTATTTAACAGAACGAAGACACTGAATATATTGTCAGTTATTTCTGTCTGACCCCATGTCCACATACGAAAAGGCTTAAAATTCTTATAGATTGAAAGCTATATATTCTTGATTGGCTTAAAATTATACTTTTTATTTTTTATTTTGTACAATACAAAATATTGAATAATACATATAACTTTGTAAACTACAAAGGCCAGAACTTTATTTAAAGATTTCTTGAGAAGTTTTTTACTACAAATTAGATTTACAAGGTATCTTCCAATCAAAGCATTCAATCATTGCCAAAATTAAGATTAAAAATCTCCAAAAGAAAATAAAAAAAATCAATCAAGTGTTTCCAGGAAAAGGAAGAAACATTTCACTCACAATCATAAGCCAAGAATCCCAAAGGGATTAGATATATAGAGTTCCTTAAGGCCACCAATGCTGTTCTCCGCCCAGATGCATCGGCAAGAGAATACATCTTAAACCTAAACTTGCAACACAAAAGGCACACATGCCAATAAGTAAAGAATATTGTACATAGTTTAGAAATAAGTAATATGAGAAATATATTAAGAATATGGTTATTCACCACCACATGCAGCAATCAAGATCCATATTTAATGAGCACCAAAAGAAGTAATTTGTATGCTAAATGCTAATATAAATTTAGTAAAATCAACTTGTGATTCCCCCTATACTTTTTAAAAACTGTCTTGGTCCGTGTACTTGAATTTGTAATTGGGTCCCCATAACTTCAGAAAAAAAAAGTTGTTGTCTTGAATCAGATTTGGTATCAGAGTCATCCATTACATTTACATCAACAAGAACTTTAGCTAGATATTAACTAGATAAATAATACGAACACCTGCCACTTTAATAAATATTTTATAGGGGAACACCAAAATAGTTGTATGAATCAAAATTCCACTATAAACAAATGAAGATACAAGAGCATACCCTCCAGCAGCATAGTCACTGCGACACATATAGGCTAGGGCCATAAAATGTGGTAACTGCCAAAAATACAAAGCAGCTGGAAGAATCATTGCATTTAATGAAATGTCATTAGAAGCAGCAGCCCATCTGAAAATCAACATCAAAGAGGTGAGTGATGGAGGACAGAAAATACACCTGTACATGCCTATGCACACGGAAGTGAGATAACGCTAATAAAGAAACAATAATAGACTAATTCCACTTCCAAAAATTTGAAACTCATTTTCTAGTAGTTAGGTATTGAATTACAACATATCACTCATTAACACCATTTGACTAGCAATTTTCTATTCCTTCTAGCAAATAAGTAGAGAGACAGCAAACAACAGGGGGTTAAGCTTTATAATTAATCTGCCAATTAAACTAGCAGTACTTTAACCAATGAAAATCAATAAATTGGTCAGATAAAATTCTTCTTAGGCAATGCAAATTCAACGCACACAAAATAGGAGCATGTAATTTAGTCTTGGCATATCAGTCTTGTGCGGAACAACTTAACTTCAAATGGATTTATTTTGCACGAAGTAAAAAAATTAATGGTAACATATATTCCTCCAGCATTCTGAAGTTCATAATACACAGGAAGGTAAATAAACAGTGCATAATTTACCCCAAAAGTGGTGGAATAGCTCCAACAACAGCTCCCACCCATGTATTTACATGATGAATCTGCTTCAAGGGAGTATATACAAATGCGTACAGGACCAGGTTGGAAGCAGCGAGCCCAGCAGCTAGCATATTAGTCTGGAATAACCTTGTCATAAAGCTTCAATGTAAGTCCCCCCACTCAAAGCATATCAAACATTTGATAAGAAATCCATTCATAGTTTTACAAGTTACACAAGAAAAGCATACAATCAACAATGTAAGCAAAATTTGTTTCAAAACCTGTGTTGCTAGCAGAGCTGTACCCGCTAATCCAACAGAGGACGCCCAGCCAATTGCATGAGGCTTTGTGATTCGTCCTGAGGGTAGTGGCCTTCGACTTGTTCTCTTCATTTTAGCATCATTATTGATCTCAAACACCTAACAAAAAGACACAACTATATAATGTGTAGACAAAAAATCTAAGAGACTGTAGAATATTCTCCTACACTCTTAAAACAGAAGTACGAAACAAAACGGAAAACAAATTCATCACAGTAGACAATTTAGATTAGGATAATTTCTTCCAGGAACCAACCTGATTCAAAGAGTTAGCAGATGCAGCAACCATCATGGTACCCAAGCAAGTCCAAGAGAGTGCTGAAAAATCAACAGCACTACCACTCCCCAAGACAAATCCAGTCCCAGATGTTGCAACCACAAGCATGCTGGAATTGAGTTAAAAATGATCAGTTAGATGACTTGTGATACATGGAAGGAATCTTGTTATTGGATAACTTGCAACTGCTATGATCCAATCTTCTAGATTAAGCCAATGAATAATAATGACTTGATAAGTTCAATGTATAGTGTGTACTTAAAATTTAATGTTGAATCTTCAAGTCATTACATGAGCCAAGTGAGAGAATGATAGACTATTTTAATCTAATATTAGCTCATGTAATTTATAGAATAACTTTAATGTGAGTTTCTAATGTGATGATTATTAGATCATTAGATTATAAATGTATTAAAGTTATGGGAATTATTTTAGAGTTCTTAAAATCAATCTCCTCTCTTCTCACTTCATTAAGGGTATTATGGTACTTTAATAAATATTTTGAAAGCTGCCTAGAAGTTACATTCTGGTTCTTCTGTGAATGAAATGTTACCTTCCTTGACAAAGCAAGGCAAGAACTTTGACGAAAGAAAACATCAAGAAAGCCATTAAAGGAACTAAGAGAAGGGAAAATATCCATCAAGAGATCTTTTACAATGGATCCAAGTCACTTCTTGAACGATATAATTTTGTGAGAATCATAGTTCCTAAAGTTCTTATGAAATAGAGTAGTTTCTTGAATTGAATTGGAATGTATGAAACTACAACTTTACATTGTATCATGTAAAGTTGTAGTTTCATACATTCCAATTCAATTCAAGAAACTATTCTATTTCATATGGACTTTGGCATCTATGATTATCTCAAAATCATATCGTCAAGAGGGTTCAAAAACTTACCTAGATCCATTGTAAAAGATCACTTGATGGATATTTTTCCTTCTCTTACTTCCTTATATGACTTTCTCGACGATATAAAATGTGCCCACAATGTTTTCTTTTGTCAAAGTACTTGCCTCCTTTCTCATTCATAGAAGAACTGTTAGGTAACCTCGAGATAGCTTTTGAAATATTTATTAAAGTACCATAATACCCTCAATGAAGTGAGATGAAAGGGGATTGATTTTAATAACTCTAAGATAATTCCCATAACTTCAATACATTTATAATCTAATAATCATCACACTGAAAGCCTTCACATTAAAGTTATTCTATAAATTACATATGCCAATATTAGATTAAAATAATCTAACAGTTGAAACTTGATGGCTATCCGGCACTGACCGCTTTGACAGAAACATTCTAACACAGCTAATGTCTATGATATAAAACGTTAATAAATACATACATACTAACATATTAGCAATTCTATCGAGTGAGAATGAAACTCAAATAAAATGAAATGATTAAAATAACTCTTAATTGAAAATCAACATCTATATATTTTTTTTACATTCAAACATTTCCCTTGATAATTAACCTTACAACAAAATTGGGAAATTATTTTAAAAATTTACTAAAAATCATAACAATAGGATGGAACTATTAGATTTAGATCATTAATTGAACGTCAAGTGTTGTGAACCATCCATAGTACTAAATCCAAGCATGATTGTTATAGAGTTCTCCTAGGCACTTAATCCCAGGATAGTTATGTTTGGTTCGTGAGACTGGTTTTTCATGAGAATCCAGCTTTTAAGGAATATGTTTCCCACTTACATAACACTATTTGACTTAAGATCTCCAACACCCCTCCCATGTTGGAACTAGGCGTCTTGAGCGTAAAGTTTTACAAGATTGGTCATCTATAGGTCTAAGATAGTTCAACAAACCAAGAAAGTGTTAGGATATCTTAGAATTTAGATTTGAATGTAATAACGCAACCCTGCAAAAACCCTAGTAAAGTGAGGATTTCCCCACTTCAATACACTATTTTGGCCACATCAAGGGTGGACGTGGAATCTCCAATACAGGGAACGAGGCTAATTCTTGTCCTCTACAAACAAAAAAATTCCAGTACACAAAATCTTCTTCTAACATTCTTGGAGATTGAGATTTGTTATTCTATATCCTAAATCCAAATAGTAATTTATTTGCACAGATTCATACAATTAAAAGCTAAATAAATAAATAACGGGTGAGAATGCAAAGAAAGCATGAAGAGGGGTGAAGTGGTGAAAAAGAAACCTGAGACGAGCCTTGGAGAGCTCCCAATAGCACCTTCCATAGTGGCGGGTCAACGACACAAAATCGGTGGTAGCTTTGGAAGAGAAATCAAGTGCAGTTGCAGATGAAGTGATTAGATGGGGATTCGAAGAGGAAGATAAAGATGAAGAGGAACGCGCATAATTAAGGTTGTGAGAATAAGAAGATTTGAGGAATTGGGAACAGAAGGAGGTTATAGAACTCCTCCTCAACATCATTGGTTGCACCAATTGAAACCAGAACACCAAGAACACTCTCACACGTTGATAGCACACGCTTTTTTTTTTCTAGCTTTAATAATTGGGCTCACACGGAAGTACCACAAATCTCCGATTTGGGCTTCATCATCATAATGGGCCCATTGGCTTAATTAAGTCTTTACAGGCCATTTCTTCCTGCAGCTCAATAGTTTCAATTAAAACTTGTCAAAAAAAAAATATATATATATATATATATATATATTTTATGATAAAAATATATATATATATATATATATATAATATGATCTTATTTATAAAATAAAAAATTCTAAAGATAATTATCCATTTTTATAATTTTTTTTTTAATTATTCTTAAGATACTCATGAAGACTCCCTTACAATTTTGTTTATAACTTACAATGGTTAAATTTATATTTAAAAACAAAAAATGTAATGTTTCAAATACTATCCACCACGTACAATTAATTTATAACTACATATATATTAATAGTATAAAACTAAAGTTATATAAACATTAAATTTTAATTCAATAAAGTAAAATAAAAACCTGACTAAAAATAATAATAAATATAATAAAAAGTCTTCATCCGACTTAAAATAAATCAGTTGCATCTTTTCTTTCACACGATAAAGTGATTAATTATTATTTTTCCGTTATCTTTGAAAAGTATATTTGCCACTCATACGTGGTGAAGATGTGTGGTTCTCTATCTCACAAAGTCTTAACCCCTTATCTAAATATCTAAACAAAGAGGATAAACACACACTGTTTTTGGTTTGTTTCTTCTTTTAGATAGAAAACACCAAATTTTCTAATTCCTTCAACATAGCTATCATTGATTAAATGTGTAAAATCGAAATTTTGAATCAATAACACTTAAATTGATTAACTCAAAACTCGGGTGTGTAAGAACTTTTAAGTTTAGCTGTTAGACTAATTAATTTCCTATTTTATACAATATTACTAAGTGGCCAAATGATAAAATCTTTATATTTTTTGTGTGAATTTAATGTGTCTTGAAAATTAAATAAATTTTAAAACTAAAAAATAACACTATACAAATTTTTAAATTTAATTTAATTTACAAAATTAATTAATAAAATAAGATTTATATCATTTTATATACTATAAATTAACATGAGATTATACAAAACACTTTTATGTTTGTGAAATGGTTAAAAGTTTCATGTTGGCTAAAAATAAATCAATTTTATAATATATAAGTAAATATAAATCTCACTTCTTAAAATAGTTATGAGTTAGAGCCTGCTTCACTTGAAATTTCCAAAAATAATATTTAAATTTAGAAAATAAATTTAGATGCATGTACGTAGACATTAGGAAAGGATAAAAATATTTAGGGGAAGAATAAGATGAGAATATACTGTTAAAAAGTTATGAGAGGTGGAATAAAGTATAATATGATAGTATAAATTATTATCCTCCAAATTATGAAGGAAATATGAGAGGCAGAGAAGTGGGAAGAAGATAGCCAGAAGCATAGGCTAAGATTGGCCATAACATGTGGACCGCAAGAACAAGGACTCTATAGATCATCAACTACCCTTTTCCTCTCTCAATCTCACCAACACACCATAATACTTTCTTCTTCTTCTTCTTCTTTTTCATCACTTCTTCTACTACTACACTCACAGCCACTCACCTAAGTGGCTGATTTTGACTTTGATCTTGGTTCCATTTTTGAACCTCTTAAGCTTAACTTAATAAGCTATGGCATCCTCATCCTCTCTGCATCTGTCTCAGGCCCTTTTGGCCCGTGCCGTGTACCTTCATGGCTCTTCTTCTGATCGTGTTTCACTCTCTTTCCCATCATTCTCTGGCCTCAAGTCTCATCCTCCATGCAAAGCAGCCACCTTCTCTGCAGGTTCACGTAGAAGGGGTGCTTCCACCAGTGTTGTTCGAGCCGCTGCTGTTGAGACACTGGACCAGACCACCGAGGTTTCTCTGGTCGAGAAATCCATCAACACCATTCGGTTTCTGGCCATTGATGCGGTTGAAAAGGCCAACTCTGGCCACCCTGGTCTCCCCATGGGGTGTGCTCCAATGGGCCACATTCTCTACGATGAAGTCATGAGGTACAATCCTAAGAACCCCACTTGGTTCAACCGTGACCGCTTCATTTTGTCTGCTGGACATGGCTGCATGCTCCAATATGCTCTCCTTCATCTTGCAGGCTATGAGAGTGTTCAGGTTGGTTCATTGCTTCTCATTTCTTCACTAGTGGTTTTAGTCCTTTTACTAATTTGATTCCGTGACTGAGATCTTTGATCCTCGTGCAATCTGCATTTGTACAATGTATTGCTTGCTGCACTCTGCCCTTACAATTTAATTCAGATGAATGATCACATTTTATCATATATGCTAAGTTTGTGAACTTTTATGTTATCTGTATCTAAACATAATTACGTTTGATAAGTTGTGAGGTGGTGTATGTATCTTAATATTCCTGAGAATAAATGACTTTTGATGGAAACGTAATTTTAAAGCTTTTGAATTTATGTGATCTTCAATGGCTGAATTTATTGTTTTTGTGTTACATAATATAGGAAGAAGACCTGAAGGATTTCCGACAATGGGAAAGCAGGACTCCCGGACATCCTGAGAACTTTGAGACACTTGGAGTTGAAGTGACCACTGGTTAGATGTTTCTTTAGTTTATGTTATCATAATGAGCCTTTTTTGCTGAGTTCTGTTGCTTATCCTCGTACTTTGTTTAGGTCCTCTGGGTCAGGGAATTGCCAATGCTGTTGGATTAGCACTGGCTGAGAAACACTTGGCAGCAAGATTTAACAAGCCTGACAATGAGATTGTTGACCATTACACGTGAGAAAACTACATCTTGTTCAGTGATTTATGCACTTTGCAATGCCTGTTGTGTTGCCAATGAGATTAGTTTTCGCTTTATTGACTCTTGCAGATATGTTATATTGGGTGATGGTTGTCAAATGGAGGGAATTTCGAACGAAGCATGTTCACTTGCTGGTCACTGGGGTCTGGGGAAGCTTATTGCACTCTATGATGACAACCACATTTCCATTGATGGTGACACTGAGATTGCATTCACTGAGAATGTTGATCAACGTTTTGAAGCACTTGGATGGCATGTGATTTGGGTGAAGAATGGAAACACTGGGTATGATGAAATTCGTGCAGCCATCAAGGAAGCAAAGGCTGTCAAAGACAAACCAACTTTGATTAAGGTTAGTAACAACTTACACGACATGATTGAAGCAAAAATAAGCATTTTGATTTGATATAATTTTCTTTGGAGTGTTTTATCAGTTTTCTTTTCATCTGTGATTACTGTTTCACAGGTAACCACTACCATTGGATTTGGTTCTCCAAACAAAGCTAACTCTTACAGTGTTCACGGAAGTGCATTAGGTGCTAAAGAAGTGGATGCTACAAGGAAGAATCTTGGATGGCCATACGAACCTTTCCATGTGCCAGAAGACGTTAAAAAGTGTGAACGTTACCGTTAGAGATGTGTTGTTTCCAATTACTATGATGAGATTTCAGATCTAGAATGTAACTTTCTCTACTCTTTTTTTCTTAGGCATTGGAGTCGCCATGCCGCTGAAGGTTCCAAACTTGAAGCTGAGTGGAATGCCAAGTTTGCTGAATATGAGAAGAAATACAGTGCTGAAGCTGCAGATCTGAAGGCTATCTTTACCGGTGAATTGCCAGCTGGTTGGGAGAAAGCACTTCCTGTGAGTAAACAAACAAACTTCTAGGTTTCTCCTAATATTTTTACTGTGGTATACATCATTAGTATTGCGGGTTGCACAATTGTCCTATAATGAAAGTCAGGTGTGTCAAGTCATGATAGGTTAAATGGACCAAGTCACAATGCTAGAGAGATTCCTAGTGGAACAATTGATGAGAAAGAAATTGTTGTAAATGATATTAATTGTTCCGTGACGGAGGCCAAATGGACCAAGTTACAATCGTGGCTTCATGAGTGCATAGCCTTCAAATAAAACTTGACTTCTATCAAATGTTTGTGATTACTGACAACAACCCTTCTGATTTGATTTCAACTTGCAGACATACACTCCAGAAAGCCCTGCTGATGCTACAAGAAATCTGTCTCAGCAGAATCTAAATGCTCTTGTTAAGGTTCTTCCTGGTCTGATTGGTGGAAGTGCGGATCTGGCCTCTTCCAACATGACCCTGTTGAAATCGTATGGAGATTTCCAAAAGGGTACTCCTGAAGAGCGAAATGTCAGATTCGGTGTTAGAGAACACGGAATGGGAGCAATCTGCAATGGCATTGCTCTTCACAGCCCTGGATTCATTCCATACTGTGCAACTTTCTTTGTGTTCACAGACTACATGAGAGCAGCCATAAGGATTTCTGCACTGAGTGAAGCTGGAGTGATTTACGTGATGACTCATGATTCCATTGGACTGGGAGAGGATGGACCAACTCATCAGCCAATAGAGCACTTGGCAAGTTTCAGAGCAATGCCAAATATTTTGATGCTTCGACCAGCTGATGGTAATGAAACTGCAGGATCATACAAAGTTGCTGTGGTTAACAGGAAGAGACCCTCGATTCTTGCACTTTCAAGGCAAAAGTTGGCTCAACTTCCGGGAACTTCCATCGAGGGAGTTGAAAAGGGTGGCTACACCATTTCAGACAACTCATCAGGTAACAAACCTGATGTGATCTTGATTGGAACTGGTTCTGAGTTGGAAATTGCTGCTGCTGCTGCTGAGGATCTAAGGAAGGAAGGAAAAGCTGTGAGAGTTGTTTCTTTTGTTAGCTGGGAACTTTTTGATGAGCAATCAGAGGAATACAAGGAGAGTGTTCTTCCTGCTTCTGTAACAGCTAGAGTTAGCATTGAAGCAGGATCAACATTTGGATGGGGAAAGATTGTTGGAAGCAAAGGCAAGGCCATAGGCATTGATCGATTTGGAGCAAGTGCTCCAGCAGGAAAAATATACAAGGAGTTTGGTCTCACCAAGGAAGCTGTTATTGCTGCTGCCAAAGAAGTTTCGTAGATATCTATCTATTTGTTGAGTTTCTTTTATCTCATCTGAAACTTGTGGTTTTCAGTGGTGCCTTTGGGTTACTTTTACATTATTTGCTTTTTCAGATGCCACTTTACCCACAGTAAGGAAGATTAGATTGCTCTTGCATGTGACTGTCCGAGGAGCCACTTACGTTAAAGGATGAGTTCAATTAATGAAGTTGTATGAATTTTTAACAACTGTTTTGGCTTGTGAGTTTTGTCTGTCAAGTAGTTGAATAAGTGATCCTCACTCTACCTCTTTCTCTAATTTTCTTTAAATAAAGAGAATCGGGTTCAAGACATTTATAAATCTTGTCTCTTGAAACCAAATTTATGCAGTGTTCTGAAAGCCTACTCGATTTTGATCAAACTATTTACTCGATTAATGTTCTGAAAGCCAACTCAATTTTTATATTTTCGGATAAATATGAATCTATTATAAGATTTTAGAAAGTGTGTACATTTCATCCTCTTAACTTTAGAAAAGATAACTAGTTCTTAAGATAAATGGATTTGAATTCACATATTTCTTTAAAAGTTGAGAACCAAAATTACCTGTACAAAAATACCAAAAAATTGATCACGCGAACGTGTAAAATCTAGAAAATAAAAACATTTCTTTGACGAAATGTGGATTTATATAAAAATTATAGTGAACTGTGAGCAAACAACATCAATAAAACCTTATTTCATTAATGCTCTCCATTGGTAACGTGAAAAAAAATAGCTGAGGAAGTGGAAGAAAAAAAAAATAGATGAAAAACTAGTAGTAGAATAAGAAAAATAGATGGAAAGTAAGTGAAAAACAAACTACCATTCATTGAACTTAATTAAAAACTGATATCTCAGGAGTTTTACAGTAACATTTCTCTAAACAATTTCCTCTTAATATCTTTTTTGGTTTCATCTAACCCCATTCGACATAATCATACAATCTAATCACTCAAATAGTTCTAGTGACCTTATCCAAACCATCTTAACGGAAATTTTTCAATCTTTTCACCCATCAGTGCCACACTTGTATAGTTTTATCTCCTCCATTTATACCAAAAATACCAGTGACCACATTCTCCAAATGATGAAACTTAAACTTCTCCATTTGTACGTGATTTCAGTGTGCATGACAAGTATCAATTGCATATCAGAAGTAGATATAAGAACACAGATATAATCAAAATCTCTCCTTAAATTATGCAAACAAACACGAACAAAACATCAAGGAGGAATGTTAATGTGACATGACATTCATGAACATCACAAAGGGACTTGTAAATGAGATGCAGAAAGGTTCTGGTAGGCCATAGGGTGAGTGACTTGAGGTTTATGAGAGACCAGTGACTTTTCCAGTTGTTGTATCAATATCAATGTCATAGAAGCATGGCCTCGTTGGAAGCCCTGGCATTGTACTCATTGTTCCAACTAAAGGATAAATAAACCCAGCACCTATACTAGCTCTTACATCCCTTATGGGTAAGACAAACCCACTTGGAGCTCCCTTTGCCGCAGCATTGTCTGAGAAAGAATACTGAGTCTTAGCCATGCAGATTGGAAGACCAGAAAACCCTTGCTTGCTGTACATCTCAATCTGCTTCTCAGCCTAGTTTGATAACAAGAATGCAAAAAATTAGAAGGTAAAAGGAGAAGTCTTTTTCGTTAACAAATAAACAATTATAGGTACATTTAACAAGGATTAGGTAAGAACAAGAAGACTAAAACATTGTGAAGTTGTAGTTTGTGTAGTGCTTTGATTTGTGAGATTTTTTGCCCGTCTTTAAGGTTGTTTCTTTTCCCCCCCAAAGAAACTTGCACCGGGATAGAATTATGTCCACGGTTTCTATTTAGTGTTTTATTTTCTCATGCCTACTTCAAGTGAGTTGCTATATCTAATATGTAAGAGATGAAATCACCTGCTCAGAGTACTCAACGCCACTGGCTCCATATGACTTTGCTATTGCCTCTATTTTCTCTTTTATACTCAGATCCAGAGGATACAGGAACTTCAATGGCTGTGTCACATTCTCACAAGCTTTTTGAACAGCAATGCCCAGGTCAACCTGAATCATGACAAGTCATACCTTAGCAAACAGTGAACATTATTTACTAACTGAATGATACCATGATTTGTATTATATACTGTGACAGGCATGTATAGAAACTAAATTGTGCTGCTACTTGTATCCATGAAATGGTTCCTTTTTCTAGGCATGGGGTGGATATAGATATGTGCTGCCACAAGCACTACTTGGATATTTGATCCAACACAAAAATAAAATTCATGAGGGTAACAATGCTCAATAAACAGTTCGTCTAGCAGGTGAAAAATTAAAGACAGCTCAAAGCTAAATTTTTCATTCAAATATGCTAGCCACAAACAACTTAATCAAAAGTGATCTATTGTGTTACTTTCATCTATTTTTCTCCTTTGGTTTTACTGATTTTTATAGCTGACCATCCTATACTTTTGTGTGAAGGTAAAAGGCCGTGTGGCCTATGGCTTCTTTGTTGCTCAAAATGTAAGACAGGAAGTTAATGCACTTACAGCTCCTTTGCCACCATGTGCGTGATGGGAACAAATTACAGCATCATAAGCTCCAGCAGCTAAAGCAGCACTCCGAACCGCATTTAGTTCGGCTTCAGTGTCAGTTGAAAACTTGTTGATAGCAACAACAACATTTACACCGTAAGATTTTGTATTTGATATATGTCGTGCCATATTCACACAACCAGCCTCAACCAGGGCAACATTTTCAGTCAAATATGCATGATCAAGAGGTCTTCCAGCAACAACAGCTGGCCCTCCACCATGCATTTTTAGTGCCCTTATTGTTGCCACAATAATTGCACATTGAGGTGTCAAACCACTATAACGACACTTAATGTTCATAAACTTTTCTGCTCCAATATCAGCACCAAAACCAGCTTCAGTAACTACAAATCCACCTGGTCCAACCAACTTCAGTGCAATCTTATCAGCCACAATGGAAGAATTCCCATGAGCAATATTTGCAAACGGACCTGCATGAACAAGAACAGGAGTTCCTTCCAGGGTCTGCATAAGGGTAGGGTGGATGGCATCCTTCATTAAAACTGTCAAGGCACCTCCAACACCTAGATCATCAGCACTGACAGGGTCACCACTCTTGCTATTTCCAATAACCATTTTCCCAAGTCGCTCTCTCATATCAGCTAAGGATGTTGTCAGTGCCAAAACAGCCATTATCTCACTAGCAACTGAAATATCAAATGCTGTTTCTCTTACCATTCCTTTCTCATCAGGTCCCTGTCCAATAGTAATTTTTCTCAGGAATCGGTCATTGATGTCCATTACTCTCCTCCACGTAATAGAATTCGGGTCAATATCAAGCCTTGCAAATTTATTTACTTCTTCTGGTGTAAGATCATCTGGGTTGGTCTTTGAAATCCCAAGCTTCTTAAGACGCCTGAACATGACATCACTGAAGCTCCTTTTTCCTTCTTTATTTGGAGGGCACAATCGGTTAAAAAGAGCCTTATCCGACTGCGTTGATTCATGGAAAATCCGTGTATCAATTGCAGCAGCTAGAAGATTGTTTGCTGCAGTTATTGCATGAATATCTCCTGTTAGATGGAGATTGAATTCATCCATGGGAATAACTTGGCTATAGCCACCACCAGCTGCACCTCCTTTAATGCCAAAAGTAGGTCCTTGTGATGGTTGACGAACGCAGGTAACTACCTAACAAAAAGAGATAAGCTGTGATTACATATCCAGCATAACTTTGACATGCAATTAAAAATTATAGCTTTTTCCAATATTGGTATCTTGGACCCTCACAACCAGTGAAGTTCTAAATGGTGAATGAACAATAAAGTTTTAAATAAACAAGGTTTCAGACCAGATGCTCAAAGTAAAACACAAAAAACATCAATCTGATCCAAAAGCAGTAACATCAAAAGATCCTAATGATAGAGTTTAAGAGACTATAAAACATCCAGATTCAGATCGGTATCAAATCAATAGGTAACATGCCACACTGCTGTAAATGTAGAAAAAGAAAAAAGTTTACCTTTTTATCAAGAAAAGCACCTAAAGCTTGACAGAGACCCACTGTGGTAGTAGATTTTCCTTCCCCGAGAGGAGTTGGAGTAATGCCTCCCACCACAACATAATACCCATCTTGCGATCCTTGAAGCTCATCAAGAACTGACAACAAAACCTGCACATCCAAATCACTCTTCAGCTAAACTATAAGACTAATATCATCACATCAATGCATTCAACCAAAATTATCCACAAGTTTCCGATACAAAAAACTAAGGCGTACACTGAAAACCTTTTATAGTTGCACGAAACTGAAATCTAACAGGGAAACATGATCGCACAGATACCATCATAAAGAAACTAAATGAATCGGATTCCTGTAACTCAAATCTGAATGGCGAATTACCTTGGCCTTATATTTTCCGTAAAGATCATAGTGATTGGGACTGAGGTTGAGGTCTTTGGCAATCTCGGATATGTGAACAGGTTCGACGGAGTTAGCAATGTCTATGTCCGCAGGAACAGGGGACACAACCTCTAGCTTCCTCACTGTGGTTGAGGAACTCATGGTATTGAATTGGGATTCAGTTTTGGGCAGAAACAAGGATTCAGAATCTGGAAACTAATGATGTTTGACTACGAAAGGGAAGAACTCACGTTGATTTATTATGTATGTTATTTATTATTCCTTAAATCTTATCTCTCTCACACACTCTGTTATACTCATTTGTTTGTTTGGTTTTTATTCATTGTTGTTTGGTATTTATTCATTCTCTACCAATCATTCTCTGGAGAAGACAAATAAGCGTTCTATACGAAAAATTCCCACTTATTCACTCTCTACGTACTCGTCAAAAACCCCACCATACATGATGTGTGATTGGGAAGAAAACACCCAAAAAAAATCAATTTAAATTAAAACTAAAGTTAATAAAAATATAAATTTAACTTTTTCTAAAAAAATATTTTTATTTATTTATCTCTAACTAAATAAAAAAAAATTGTTTATTTTCTCTCTCTCACTTTTAATCTTTCTTCATGCAAAGTAGTGACAACTTTTTTTAGTTTTTGAAAATGATTTATAAACACTCAAAACATTAATCATATTTGAAATATACCTTAAGAGATAAAGGTTATAAATTTATATGAAAAGAAAAATAAAAAATATATTTAATATATGCATATATAGAATAAATATGTATGTATATTATTATTATTCTTAATTTATTCTTTGGCAAACTTCATTAGTTCACAAGGAAATAAAGGTTTTTTTTTTCGGATTTAGATAATAATTAAGAAAATAATACCTCTTAATTATAAATTCCATACTGTACTTTTTCCCGTTGCACTCTATATTAAATGCTTCTAATTTTGATGTTTTCAGAAAAGATCAAATTTAAGCATAGGTGTTTTATAAAATCATTCAAACTCTCTGCCACTAATACACTGTCATTTCATTTCTACTGTCTTGATAAAGATGTAAACTTATTAAAAATAGGTGAGGAGTAAAGATATAGCTAAAAATATTATTATACTTTAAATATAATTAACAAATAACAGCTTTTTTAAAAGCCAGTACTAAAAACAAATAAGTTATTTTCATAAAAATTAAACATAGAATATTATTAAAATAAATATAACATGCAATATTATATCATCATTCTAGTAAAAAAAAAAAAACCTATCTATTAGTAATCTTAATTCATTAATACTGAACTATGCAGTGGTATTGTTAACAAAAAATATTCACCAACAATTATATTCTTTAGGTTCAGTGAGAGCCAAAAGCAGTATATTTTATATAAGTGCAATTTTGACCTCGGTTATTCTGACAATTCGTTTGTTTTTTTATTTTTTTCTTATCAGCATTCTGAGTATTCGTGACGTACTCATTAATTTTTTAAAGTACTATGATAAATTTAAAAAAGTTATAATCTACATACTATTAATGAGTCATGATATTAAGGTCTTCAAGGATTTATTACCTTAAGTATACACTATTTGCATAAACATTTACAGATTTACTTGGGAGCTGAATAGGAACCTAAATAGCTACTCTTGCTGGAAGTATTTGCTCGATGTTTACATAATATATGGGTCTTGCAACTCAATACAGTCTGCACGAACATGACGACGGACATGGACATTTTTCATACAGAACCATGAAAATCATAAGGTTGATAACCAAGCCGAGGGTTAGAGTTCTGTAATGCATCCAGACCAAAAATAGAAACAAAAACCCCTCAGTAACATGTTCTGTGCTAGAAGTTGATTACCAATGCAGTCACTGGCTTTGTTAACTGGTGAATAACATCACAATCATTGCGCCAAAAAACAGTACTAGCAGGCCTCAGTTTTGCACAAATTTACGTCTGAAAGTGATGTAGTAGAGTGAACAACGGCAACAGAAGATTAGCATTGAAGACATCAGTGACTTTACTTAGAAGCATGACGCAGAAAGTTTACCTTCTAAGAGTTTGGAATTAGCCGTCCATTATACATCTTATCAAGCAGTTTCCGTGCATCGGGCCTCCTCAGGAGACCTTTATTGTTTGGCAAACCGGTTCCTAAACAAACAGGGCAGACAAGCTTTCCTCGACCTGTAGTTTTTATATCCTATGTTAATGATCAATCATACAATAGAACTCTGCCGATGGCAATACTAGAATAACAGTGTTATGGTTGGATAAGGTAAAGAAAGGGCAGGGAAGAGATGAGAAAAATGACCCGACCAACCCTAGCTTGAAAGATTTTCTCGGAGGGTAAGGTCATTCCCTCTTCTTTAACTCAAAGAACAGGATAATAGTTCCCTTATTGTGAGTGTATCCAAATAGAGGTAACTTCCTCTCCTTCTCTTCCCTCCCTCCCCTTCCTTGTCCTTTCCCTCCACTCAACAACTTCCATATATAAAATAAAAACAAGTATAAAGTGTGCAGAAGAACATGGATAAAATTTTCATTACTTGAATAAGAAAACAAAATTGTGATATGGTAAAAGGAAAAACAAAACATGTGCTTTTTAAGTGCAGTAAAAAATGATAGAACTAGATCTGGATTCAAGATAGAGAAGTAAAAGAAAAAAGACCAAAATAAAAAATGTGTATTATTCTCTCGTACAATTCTGGTAACTTAACCAAAAGAGGAATTGCACTAAAGCTCAAGATATTTGAGAGGCTAACCTCACGAATGATTTTTGTACACTTGCAATTTCAAGCTTACAAATGATTTTGAATATCAGATGAGCAACTTAACATGTCCAGACATTTTGCTAGCTCAAATCAAAAAGATGATTTATAACCAAGCAGAGCAAAGTGGTATTCAATTACATGTACAACATAAACTGAGAAAGGTATTAAGAGAGGGAGATCTTATCTATCATTCTGGAAAGGCTTGGACATCAAGTTTAAGTTACTAAAGAGTATCAGATGAGATGACATGCCTGAAAAAGCAATGATTTTTTTAAACTTCCAAGCCTACAATTATCATTTGTCTACTTGATGAGCATTCTAACATCTCTACACATTTTACTGGCTCAAATCAAAAGATGATCTACTGAAAATATCTAAAACCAACCAAAGCCGGAGTCACTTATACATACAAAATAAATAAGAAAAGGGATTGAGAGGGGAATCTTATCATTTTCCGAACTCACAGCATTATTAAAGGTGAGATATTACATTACATGCGTGAAAAACAAATGATGTTTGTAAACATCCAAGCAAACACCGACACAAAATAAAATAAAGACGTGAAATTGTGTAAAACCGAGTAATGTGAGATTTGTGAGAGAGGGATCTAATAATTCTGGAATGATTTGATATCGAACTTACAAAACAAGTTAGTAAAAGTGTGAGATTATATGCATGAGGAACAAATGACTTCTATAAATTTCAAATTACAAGCTTTTGAATATAACTTGTACATGAGCAAGTTACAAACCAAGATTTTCTTCATGTATTTTCTTCCTGCAAGTCTGGGAGGGGTATGTTTAAACCTTAGAGACTTGCCACAAACAAGTCCTTGAGAACAACGTGATAGCATATCATGCTTTTGGCTGTTGATCATGGTTCCTGGTCCGTTCATGGTTCATTATTTGGTTTTCGCTGACAACAATTTATAGGCAACACCCCTTATTTCTTTAATTATCCCATCCCCAGCAAACTACCTCTCTAATAAAACTAAAAAATGGCTAACTAGCTACTGATAGGGTTCCTAACAGCAAAGCATGTCAACAAAAAGCAATTCTTAACACCAACTTCAAAAATGATTTGAATTAAACCATGCCATTGTTATCACCTCTAGAAGCTAATATAAATGGGGTCAAGTAAAAAATGGAGTTCATACCATAACAATTTGGACACTCAGTAAATTCGTAAACATCTTTAGCTCGCTTCCTGTTTAGAGCTTTCCATTTTCCTGTACCACCACACATGTCACCTAAATGAAAAGGTAAACATCGTATGTATTAAGAAACATCCACTGGTCTCAAACTGATAAAATTGCAACATATACATCATGAATAACATGGAAGCAATCTTCAACAACAATCAATCACATTATATTTACCAACTTGTTTTAATTAGCGACTATTTAACTCATAATGTCTAATTACCAAACTTTTGAAATGGGAAGTAGAAGGATACACTAGCAATGTCCTACAAAGATCAAATTGTCTCAGTGTTTCTATTTGCTTATGATCATGCTACTCATCCTCAGCATCTTACAGAAACAAGGTTCAACTCCGCCAAGATTTATAATTGCAGAAAATTTTATTTCTCCTATCAGCAGAGTAATGTGGGAACTACTAAATGAGCTTATAACAAGTAGACATGCTACTATGGATTATATCCTATTTGTAAATCCATATAATGCAATTAAGAGGAATGAAGCACTGAAAAAGCAATATTTTATCACAACTTACAAAGCACAGCACCACTTCCCAAACAATTTCTGCACACGGGTTTTTCCATCATTCCATCCACAGCATTTGCCTTAGGAACAAAAATAGGTGCGGCATAATCACTGATCAACACTAGAGTTGAACACAAACCCGTAAGACAATGACGTCTGGAAACTGGTACTTGAAGTTCCTGCATGAGAGGGAGAACTTTCGATTAGTATGACTCATGAAATGCTTCGGGGGAAAGTAAACTACTAAACTACCAAACTACAATTACAGCAAAGTCTTTGCACAACTTTGAGGTTTATGTCATACATTCATTTCTATTGAAATAATGTTGCAACTTATGGCACATGCTCCCTAAAATTTTGCAATTACCATGCGTCCATGATCACAATCAATCTCCATGTGAAGCAAATTTCTTAACCACAATTAAGAATTAATCAAATTCAATTAAGTATTGTGCGGAGAATGGTTACGACCATGGTGGTGGCAGACATAGTATAACTTCTCCAGGCTCACTAATCAAATAATCATGGCTATGCTTCACTGATGGCTTAATCTCTCGTGCTCCATAAACAGAAAGTCATTATTCAAAGTTTTGACCCACAATGCAATGCAGATGCACGGAATATACGAGTAATTAGTTATCAAGCGTTATTCTTATTACGATTCATCAATTATCCTCGAATGATAAAACAAGTCTGTTTGCATCACCTTTGAGGCGTGGTCTGTGTGAGCGGAAGCAGAGCTGTCATTTTGATGGCTCAGGTTTGATTTAACCACATGAGCTTTTCCTGAAAACAACACAACTTTCAATTGAGAATTCAAAGAATGAAAGAAAAATTCATTCAAAAAAAAACTAACTAACTAGATTTTGCAATCTCAAATTCGAATCAACGCATATAGAGAAGAAAAAACTGACTTCGGTATTGTGTTGAAGATGAGATTGGAAATGGAGGAAGGCATCGAGGAATAACAGACTCCATGAGGCACACACCTGCAACTGCAACTTCACTTGCTACAAATGGATTGATTGCTATGAAAGAAGAAGAAGAGATAAAGATTTGGTTTGGCGCGAGTAGGGCAGAGAGGACCCAATTGATAGGTCAAAATGTCCTCCACGTACTCCTCCATCTCAAATCTCTAATCTAAAATCACCATAGCATTTTCAAGAACAAACTTAATTAATTAAGTTTTATATAAAATTCCTAAATTATTATTTGATACCAGTAAAAATAAATGGGTTGTTCACTTTCTTTTTAGTGATAAACAAAATAATATAATTTTAATTATTAAAGTAAATTAAATATTTTTTATAATTTTATTATAGATAGTTTTATTTATTTTATTGACAATATTTTAGTTTAAAATGGTTAAATTTTAAAAAGATATATAAAAACTCACTTAGGGTAAAGTTGATAAATAATTATTTATTAAAGATAAATTTTAAAAAAATGTACATAAAAAATTAATCTTTCTTGCATAATAATATAAATGACCTTAAATGTTTTTTTAATTATGTATTTAACTTTTATTTTTATTGTTTTTTAAGTAAAATATGGATTTGATATTTATTTTATTTATCTCATAATTAAAATATAATATTTAATATCGATATTTTTAAGATTTTTATTTTTAGATTAAATATATTTTTGTCTAAATTTTTGAATTAGTCAATTTTTAAACTTTGCACCAATCTAATACTTGATCTCAAAAATTTATGTTTTTAATCAAATTTTGTTAGGTTTATTTGATAAATAATTATTTAACTTAACATTAAAATAAAAATGTGTCAGTATAAATAACTTAAATATAACCTTTCTACAAAATATTAAATAAACTTAACCAAATATAATTAAAATAACTAAATTTACGTATTTTAAATTATAAAATACTAAATTAATACAAAATTTCAAATATAACTAAAATAACTAAATTTACGTATTTCAAATTATAAAATACTAAATTAATACAAAATTTTAAAATAGAATAGTTCTAAAATTTGTTGAAAATTAAAAGAGAAAAACGTATTTAACGATTTATTTCTTATTCCTGCTTTAAGAGTACTAGATTAGATATGTTCCTCTGTATTTTCTTTGTTGTCACGAATAATTTTTCCAAAAAATTTTCCAAGTAAGGAGCGTTGATCAAATTAAACAATAAGAACTACAAAAACAAAAACAAACAAAAAAACAGCATTTTATTTTATGGTCATGCACCACCTACCATCATGAAAATCTGAATTTGGAACATTTTAAACTGGCAAAATATTGCCTCAAATCTCAACTTCAAATTGCTATATTCTGCTCTCCCTTTTGCAGAAGCTCATAAACCCTCCTCAAGTGAGTTTTCTTTTGAACCCATATAGTTTGTTTCAATCTCCATCATTTGAGGCATTGCATTCATATCAAAAACTCTATTAACGTTTTCTCTACTTGAATTGCCTTTGTTTGCTTCAACTTCATCCAGTTTGGGAGGCCATTGTCGAAGTGGCACAGCATCAGTGATGACTGGACCCATTTTCAGTTTCTCCAAATAATCCTCCATTTCTACTTTGTACCTTTCTTTATCCTTCTTCGCCATCTCTTGATAAATCTTTAGGACAGACAAACTATTGCGTTAATACCAACTTTGAGGATGTTTTTACTCATTGTTAAAGATTCATATAAGTCAATGTAAAAAAATTAATCTTCTTCGTTTAACAAGATACATTATTTTATGTATATGTGCCATTTAAAAAATAAAAATAAACTCGTTCTCAGTGGTTCAATTTATAGTATATTATTTAAAATTATTTTTACTGTTATATTTTTCTAATAAGAACCTGTAATTTTGATACACGAGATTATTCTCTCTCAACATTATTATCTTCGAAGAATTCAAAAGGTTGAGATGGTGGTTTGGGGTGAAGAATGCTGTTAAAGAGAGACACGCGGTGAAGTTGCCGAGAAAACCCAAGAAAACAGACGTTGGAAATTGTACAGGAGAAAATCTCGAGAATAAATTGTGCTCCTATGGAGAAGAAGGAAGATTATTTTTAAACCAAAATTAAGTTAGGCTCTTATTAAAAGTACATAAATAAATAAATAAATAAATAAAATGAGATGTAAAATAATTTAGGTTATCAAAAATGGGTGTCAAATAGCACTCTGAAAATAAGCCAAAAATGGGTGTCAAAATTTTATATTTTTAATTTCTAAATTAAAATTGGTTTTTATGTAATATTTTCATATTTTTTGTTTCATTAAAAAAAATCTTAAACAATAATAAATTTTAGTAATAAAAAATTATTAGTTGTTATAATTAAATGTTAATTTATAAAATAAAAAATTATTATTTATTAATTATTATTATTATAAATAAAAAATTATAATTAATTATTAAACTGGTGATTAATTAATTAGATACCAAGATAAAAAGTATTTCTTTGGTAGTTGTTAAAACATTGATAGCTAACATTTATAGTATTTCTAAACTTAACAGATAATTTTATATAATCATTTTAATCTTTCTTTTACGTATTAACTAATATTTTAAAGTGACATTTAAACTTAAACATGCTAAATGTATAAAGAGTTCAAATTTTCGATTTAAAAGATTATTTAACGTATAAAAAAAATTAACACTATCAAATTATAAAAATTATATTTATTTATTTTTAAAGGACGAGGACAAAACTATAATAAAATTTAAACGTAAACAAGTTTGAAAAAAACTTTAATTTTACGTTAAAATTTTATATATATATTAAAAAAATAAAAGATAATGTTGAACAGATTTCATACCATCTTTTGGGATACTTCTAAGTTTGACCAGAGTTCAGCGATGATCCTAGGAATCTCTCCCTCTTTTCCTGGGTGAAGTGGCTTCAGTGTTGCATGCTGTTGAGCAAAGAAGAAATTGTACCCACTTCTGCTATGTTTTGGATGAACAGCAACTCTCTTTTTTCTCTCTGATTTCTTACTCTCATGCACACCCAATGCCACTTCGTAAAGTATACCCTTCAGTGTCTCCGAACCCATTCTCACTGTTACTATGTACCCACTTTCAAACTTCCCATCAATCACTCCCATCACTGAACATGCTCCCATTGCTCAGACCAAAAATTAATACATTAAACAACGTTACTTATCAGACAAATACAAATTCTAATCCTCTCGGAAAGAAAAACCGGTTAAAAAGGAAGAACATTTGATTAAATTATTATATTTGTAGTTAATTAAAAATCTGTTTAATTAGTCAAAATATTTACAATATCTGACACTGTATGGTTGACTGCAACTCATATATTGCGAGTACATTTTAATTATATTTATTTAAAAAATGAATAACTGTTGTTAATTAAAATAGAGTAATAGTTATGATTGAATTTGATAAGAGTATTTATCATTTTCAAAGTAACTGCTCATGTATTTAATTAAATCGTTTACAATGTGACAATTTATATTTTTCAAATATTTGAATATAGGAAAGTTTTTTTTTCAAAAGTTGAATGTTATGATTACATTCATATTATAATTAACGGTTAATCATTTTTTTCCAAATTTCAAAATTCAAATTTTACTCTTTATATAATAATTATTATATATAACGAGATTTTATTCTTTCCATATTTCAAAACTTCAATTTATCTTTTAAAATATAATTATTTATTAAATTTTTTAAAATTAACCGTTATTTTTATAATTTTTTTATAAAACCATCTATCTTTATTTTATTTTTTTTATTTATCAATCATTATTCTCTCATCTTTTCTGATATATTTAAATTTATTTTTAATAAATATAATTTTATTTTATATATTAACTTAAAAACATTACAACATCATCTCCTACTAATATAATATCACACATACTTAGAAGAGTTAAATGTTTGTATTATCTACTAATAGAATACAATATATAAAGAGGATATTCTCTTTTGTGTCCATATTTCGTCATTCCAAAATTACCCTTAATTATTACTTTCAAAACTAATTATTTTATAAATAATTTACTTATAACCGTTAGTCTAAAAACTTCTTTTCTTTTAACCAATTGTTTTAAAAACTTCTCATATATATATATATATATATATATAT